>ERZ780226.18-NODE-18-length-159658-cov-13.345175_pt1 | contig 159658 bp, 210 predicted proteins | sample MGYA00511165_ERZ780226 | MGnify/ENA primary metagenome ERZ780226 (study PRJEB29588, sample SAMEA2152373) | human gut metagenome | biome: human gut; feature: human-associated habitat; material: faeces | place: Denmark | collected 2008/2010 ...
TAATATATATAATATATAATGCATCTCTCCATTGCACTGTATCCACCGCTGCGCGGCGGAGCCTGTATTCCGTGCTATGCGTCGCTTCGCTCCTACCGCACGGTTGGCTTTTGCTAACTTCGCTACGCTCGTTAACAAAATCCAGTATTAGAACATGCACTCCTTCTCTTTTATTTATAGGTATTGACAAACTGGTTGTCTTATGATATAGTAGCTATAGTACAAAATTATAGTATATATAATATATAATATATAATATACGTTACATTGCTATTTCAGCTCATTTCTGATTTTGTACACGTTTTTATACCCTTTTTATTAAAAAAAGAGAGGCATTTAAACACATGTAAAACACATGGATGGACATTACGGTTTGTACAATTCGATGCGAAGCATCGGGGGGGGGCCCCGAAAAAATCTAACCAATGTAAAACGCATGTGAATAAGAGATTGGCAATTTTTTAAAAAAGTACAAGTTTTTTAAAAAATACATGTACAAGTAGCAATCAAACACAAGTAAAAAGGCATAAGGAGGTAAATTTATGGAAGTCAAGATTGTAGATGCCCTACCGGGGGCAGGAAAAACTAGTGCAGCAATTAATTATATTAACAGCACACCGGATGATATAAGAATTTTATACATTACACCATTCTTAGATGAAGTACAAAGAATTATTAATTCTTGTCCAGAGAAAAAATTTAAACAACCAGAAATGCACGGATCAAAACTAAATGATATCAAGCAGCTATTTAATAAGGGTTATAACATTGTGTCAACACATGCACTATTTTTAAAATTTGATCAAGAGATTATTGACATTGCACGGAGCTATGGGTATGTACTTATTATGGACGAAGTTGCTGACGTTGTTCAGGAGTTAGATATTACAAAAGATGACCTAGATACACTACTAGAAAAGTATGTTGAAATTGTAGACGGACATATGCTTCATTGGACAGCAGAAACATATAAAGGGGAATTTGAAAAATACAAAAAGCTTTGTGAGCTTAACATGGTGGCTATATATGGAGATTGTGTCCTTCTGTGGTTATTTCCTGTTGAGGCATTTAAAGCATTTGATGACATTTATATTTTGACTTATATGTTTGATGCGCAGTTGCAAAGATATTATTATGATTATCATAATGTTGAATATAAATATATTTATGTTGCTGGAGATTCTTTGGACACATATCACTTCACAGACGAAGAAGTGATTTATTCTATTCCAGATTACAAAAGTTTAATTCATATTATTGATGATGATAAACTGAATAGAATTGGATTTGCTGACAATTCATTATCTAAAACGTGGTATTTTAGAAATAGAAATAATGATTGTATGAAGCAAATTAAGAACAATCTTAATACTTTTTTTCGTAGAAGAATGAACACTCCGTCAAAAGCAAATCTGTGGACAACATTTTCTGATTATAAGAATAAGCTAAGTGGCGCAGGATATTCGCGTGGATTCCTAGCATGTAACGCAAGAGCGGTTAACACCTATAGAGAATGCTATGCAGTTGCTTATCTGCTTAATAGATTTTTTAGTCCTGTGCTAAAGAATTTCTTCACACAGAATGGAGTGCGCGTGGAGGAAGATGCCTATGCTCTATCAGAACTAATCCAATGGATTTTTAGATCTGCAATTCGTGATGGAAAAGAAATTTGGCTCTATATTCCTAGCAAGCGCATGCGAAACCTACTTATTGACTGGATTGGCGTGGATAAACCAGAAGATTTAAAACTTGGGAAGAAGATGATTGAAAATTAAAACTGACAGTAAGAAAACAATAAAATCATATAAACATCCAAATGAAAGTGAAAAATATTATAACAAGTTGTTAACTCTTGGGGCACAAGAACTTGATAAAAAGGCAGGGGTTTATGGCATATGTATTAATGGAGTTACAATTTATGTAGGGCAAAGTTTAAATTTACTAAGAAGGCTTGCAGATCATTTATATTGGATATGCAAGTGGAATGATGAAAACAATCCAAATACACAATTATATTTATTGCTACGTCAAGCTTTGCAAAATGATTGTTTAATTACTTTTGTGGTTTTTGTACATATTTCGGATGATTTTAGCTTTAAAATGAAGCAAGAGAAGTTAAATATATATGAATCAGAAATTATAAAAGGAAAACTTCCAATTGCAAATAAAAAAATTCCTGATGTGTTTGACAAGAATGAAAATATGCAAATTTTACACGTTGATGAGGACAATGTTAACAAATTTTTCTCTAATGGGTTTTGTGAATGCAGACAATTTCTAGATAAAGATTTAAGAAAAGAGTATTTTTATATTTATAATGAGCACTTTGACGAGAAATTAAAAACAATTAAATCATCAATAAATATTACAACAGAATTAGTGTATTTAGAAGAGAACGTGGAATGTCCTTACATAGAACCTATAAAAGATGTAGTGAAAGATAGTAATTACGCCTTTTATTGTGATTTTTCATGGATGTTTTTTAAATATGGAGAAAAATTACTTCCAAATATAAAAAAGAGTCACTTAGTAAGGCTCATTTATTTAGCAACTTTAGTTGATTATAATGGTAGACTGCCGCCAACAAACATTATTAAATCAAAATTAAAATTGTCTAGCAAATATTGGTCAGAATTTTTAAGAAGCATGATGGACAATGATGTTGTTTTTGAAGACAAACTTGAAAAATGCTTATGTTTAAATAAAGATTATTTTGCGAAGGGGAGTCTACAAGAAACGAACAATAATTTTGACTGCACACGACTTTATTGTAGTTTTATTAAAAAAATATATGAGTCGTATCATGACGAGAAAGCTTTTGTGCAAATTTCATATTTGTATAGATTAATTCCTTTTATAAATCGCAAGACTAATATTGTATGTAAAAATCCAGAAGAACAAAATCCTGACAAAATTCAACTTATTACTTTAACGGAGTTTTGTGATATTATTGGCTATAATAAAAGCAATGCAAAGAGATTAATAAAAGATCTTAGCGCATTAGAATATAATTGTCAAAGTTTAATTAAATTTATTAAATCACCCTCATCCAAATCTACTTGGAAGATTATTGTTAATCCTCGTATCTATTATGGTGGGCAGAATGACAAGATATATAAAGAGCAGATTGCTCTACTGACAGATTATAATCCACAAGAAGCGTTTGATGTAAACAATACAAAATTATAGGAGGGATAATTATGGCGCAACTTTATAAGATGACACTATATGTGTGTGACTTAGAAGATGATTTATCTTTGAATGAAATTAAAACTATGATTGAGCAAGATGCGCTGAATGGAGTTTCTGTAAATTGTGCTTGCCATTTTGCAGACGAACAGACTGGCCCACAAGTTGAATGGGATGATGATATTGATCTTAATTATCTCGACTGCCCCACCTCTGCTTGGGAAAAATATTTTAAGTGAATGAGGAGTAGATTAATATGGACAATGAATTTGGATATTATGCAGATGGAATTATTTATGATTTACAGTCCAGTAATTTCTCTAATGAATATTATGATATGGCAAATGTTCAACGGCTAAAATTCTTGAATAGAGTGCTTGAAATTCTTGGATATTATGCTGGATATGATGTGGAGAAGGATTAAGTTATGATGACATTATTATTATTGCTTAGAAGTGTAATTGGAGTAATATTTGTAATTGGATTAATATTTGCTTCAGGATATATAGGTTTTTATTTGAATTCTGATTCCAAGTCTGATAAGTCAATAGGCGTGTATAAAACCATATTTAAATATGGTATTTGTTACCCTATTCAAGTCTTTAAACTGGCAAATTCTACATATAATGTGATTGGTTCAGTTATTTTAACAACATTAAGTCTAATAGTTTATCCCAGTTTTGCTTTCGTTAGTATTCTACTACTAATTGTCCTAAGTGTATTATTTGGATTTGATTTGATATTTAAGAAAAAGGACAAGGAGAATTAATGATGAAAGATGTCTATAAGGTAGAAATTTCTGCTAAAGATTGTCCTATAGGTTGCACTGATTTAACTATTGACTTGAATAAACCAATTAAGACAGAGAAAATTATTGGAAATGCAAAAGTCGCTTTGATCAGTTCAGGAGATGTAGTATGGATGAGCTATGATGGAGATACATATAAACTAAGAGATAAATATAAAGATTTTAATGCAATTATATCTTGTGTATATTATGAGCCAAAGCCATGGTGGAAATTTTGGAAGAAGAAAAAAATATTTGGATATGAAATTATGTTTCTATAAATTATAGGGGGGTATTTTGAACTATGTTTGAACTAACTAAATCATTTAAGGACTATAAGTTTCCACACACTCTACATCAATTTAAAGACTTGCCGCTTGCAATTAAGTATCGGTTCCAACGTGCATTTAGAGGCTGGGCGGACTATGATGTTCTTAGTATGGATACATGGTTTATGGAAGTAATTCCACAAATGCTACAATATCAGCGTGATTGTAAAGTTAGTACACCAGTTTTGGATGTTGACGCAAGCTATGAAGAAAATAGAGCAAAATGGGATCAGATTCTTGATAAAATGATTTTTCTATGTCAAGAAATGAATGAAGATACATGCTCAAAGAAAAATGAAGTCACTGAGAATTATATCCGAAATATTAAAAATGGACATGAAGCAAAACTTGATGATGAAATGTGGTGGAAGCGGCAGCAGGAAATTGATCAATATCGTCAGCAGTGTCTTGAATCATTTTTTACATATTTTACAAAATATTTCCATAGCCTATGGATCTAAACTTGAGGAGGAATTAAAATGAAAACATTTGTTAGAACTACGCGAATTACACCAGAAGAGAGAGAGTCACATCTCTGGTATGATCCATTTTATAAAACATGGACAATGGAAACGAGCATTCCAAAGCATTTTAATAAGGCGCTAAAAGTTGGATGGGAACCAATTTTACAGGGAGTATATGAGGATGGTACTGTTTGCTGCATGACACTTGTTGCATCGGAGCGCGGTATTACGATTAAAACTCCAAAGAAGCGCGAAATGAGCGAAGAGCATAAGGCAAAGCTTTTTGGTACAAAAAACGTAGATTTAGACGATAATTTTGAAGATGAGATTTAATATGTATAGTTACTATACTTAATCATTACAACATTAAAAAACATAAATATATATGATAAAAATCACACATTTTTTTAATTTGGAGGAAATAATACGATGAGCAACAAGGCAACGATGGAAGATTTTGCGAGAATGTGCCATTCTTATCACGATTGTATTGACTGTCCATTGCATGACGAAGATGTTCTATGCATGATGGATGATGCACTTGTAATGAATGATTTTTCTAAACTTGATTATATGAATAATGCCGTATATGAGTGGTCTACCGCCCATGATTAAAACAAAGGAGATTGAATAAATATGTTAAATTGGACAGCAGAAGATATTGAGTATTTGAGCAATGTGATGTTGAAGCCATATACAAAAGCGCTCACAGAGGAAATGGCAGAGCACGATGATAAATCTTATGAGGTTTGTAAGAAGATGATACTACAAATGGCGGATTTAGTTAAAGTAAGAATTAAAGAGTTAAATTATAATGAAACCAGAGACAGAATGTTCTTTATGACGTTGCTTTGCAATGAATTTGAATTTGATAAAGATGTGCTTGATAAGGTCTATAAAGAATATTGCGAGAATTTTGATGCACTTAATAAACATCTGATTACAGAGGAGGATTGAAAAGATGAATAAGTCATGTGAATATTGCCAATACAATGGGGCATATGGATCCATTATTAATCCTTGTGAGGATTGCCCAAATAATTATTTTATGATTAATGGCACATTTCCAATTGTACAGCCACTGCGTGAAACAACAGATCATGTAACCAATAAAACTTACATAACCGCCACTACAGGTTGTAGAACGAACAGTAACGGTGCAAAAATTAATTTTGGGAGGCGTTACAATGAGTGAATGGAAAGCAGTTGAAAGAAAACTTTTTCATATTCTGTGCGGCAATGCACAACTATTAGAGTGTCCACAATGTGGTACATTATCAGTTGTAGATTTTGCGTATTGTCCGGGGTGTGGTAAAGATATGCATGTCCCTGAAGACAGGCGTTGTAAAATGCATATTGATTCAAATAAGTGCCAATATGCTTGTGTGATGCAATCGTATGTGCCTTTAACAGAATCTGTATATCTTAAACCAGAAGATATGCCAAGTTTTAATGATCTTATAAACGAAATGTATAAGTATAAAGAAATGTATGGGATGTGATAAATATATGCAAATGATAATGTATGCTGAGGTAAGAGAAAATGGTGCATGGAAAAAGGTTGGTAATATTTTTCCAAGCGCATTTATTGAAATGAATGATAAATTAACTGATAGGGTTTGTGATGAAAGAAATATTTTTTTATATGAGCTATTTGGTTGGGTCACAAATCAACTAAATGGTTATACAGTAATTAATCCAATTAGTGAATTGCGAGGCTTGCCAGACGATGCATCTGATGCAATTTCGAGTAATCATTATTTTCGTTTTGGAGGCTTTGCTTCATATGTAACTCTTAATGAAATGCTTAATTATAATTGGGATGCAACAATTTCTCATGTTGGTCGTATTCCTGAGAAGGCTTATGTGCATTGGAAGAGAGATGGTGTCGCCCCCACTCGTTGGGATAGACACATTTCTGGTAAAGACAAACAAGTAGTTACCTCTTTCGTTATGGATGGCATTCTAGATGGAAGTATCCCACGTGATGAAGGGATCAATTATTGTGTTATTGTTGAGTATGATCCAAAGAGCTATAAGGAATATTGCTCTTTTTTCTGCGATAATGCTCTTCCATTGCTTGTCGGTCTTGTGCCAAACGGTGGAAGCTACAAGGATGTAAGAGTTGTTTATACATTCATTGATTAAATGCCCTTGACATTTGTGAAGTTTGTGGTATAATAAGCTTGTTCAAAAGGACAATACAAAATTATTGTCGTAGGTGGTGATATTTATTGGCAAAACAGCAAAAGAATCAAACTTATGTACTAAAAATTCATAGTGGCTATTTAGCAAAGCATAATTGGCATTTAACACTAAAATTGAATGAAATCAGAAAGCAGCCGCAAATGGTTGTTAGTTTGGGGTCTTCGCAAGTGCTAAGATGGTTGACAGAGTTGCAACATAGAAACGGGGATGATGATGAGGCAACAAAAATTAAAAAAGATATCCAAAATACAAAAAAATTAGAGAATACTTCTGAGAATAAGGCAAAAATCCGTAGATTGTATAACGACTTGTATCAAACGCAATTTCAGCAAGATTATGTAATGCTTGTTATGGATTCTCCGGGAGATTACAAATATGTGTGTAAGAACAAATTTAAGGTTACTATTGATTATGATGACGGCAATGCCCCACAAACCGTAACTTATGTTCGCCTACTTGGTACAGCAGGTTCTATTAAAAAGAGTACAATTATGTTTATTAACGAAAACTTGCATGACGAAATTATGCGTCGTATTAATAATGGGCGCTATCTCGGGCCAAAAGTTGATGAGAATAACAATCTTTTAGAGCCAGTAAAAACTTATAATGAAATGGAGCTAAATTATAAGTTTATTCCAGCGAAGTTGTCTGCATATTTTGCGCTGCAGTGCTCAGCTAGTATCACAGTAGGTTCATTTACTGACGAGGAAAAACCATGGCCACGTATCATTGTAGTAAAAGATGCAGAAACGCATTTTAACTACCCTGTAAGAATAGTTAAAGATACTGGAAATGAAAAAAATCCTGATTGGCCAAGCGTAAGCGAGCCACATGAAGAAATGATTGATTATAATGTTTCTGATGGTATGGGTTTTATTTCTCCCGACATGAGCAGAAAATGGGCAAAATTTCTAGGAGAAGGCGATGAACCGCTCTCTGGATATAATACCAGATGCGCATTTTTAAAGGGCATGGTGTTTACAGTACCTTTTGTTCAGTTTGCTGAGGAAGTAGCGCACACATATGAAATAACTGATGCGTGGGGAGATAAAAGGGACGTAAGGGACGCAGATTTAATTCTAACAACTTCTATGTTAAAGTTATGGGATTCTTACGCAGGATGTGAAGATTATGTTCGCAATTGTAAGGAAAATGGATATGATTTTTGCATAGCCAAGAGTGCTCCTCGTGAATTGCGTAATGTTCATACAACGAATTATCAGTATTTACAAGATTTCAAATTCACAGACGAGCAAATTGACGAGTTGGTTGCGCCAACAGTGACAAAAATCAAAGAATGTCTTGGCTTGGATTGGAGAAAGTTAATTCTCTATATGTGCGGAACTGGGCTTGATGAAAATAATGTTGAACATATGGAACCAATGTGCAAGGCAATTATGGCAAATCCAGAGCTAACTAAAGACCCTTACGTTCGCTCTAAGGTTAGAAGGATGATCCAAAAACGCATTAAAACTGCAAAAATAGGAGTTTTAGATGTTGATGGAGATTATGCAATTATAGGAAATGACCCATATTCGCTATTACAGAGCATGTTTGGGTTAGAGATTACAGGCTTGCTGCATGCAGGCGAATGCTACCATCGTTTTTGGATTGATAAAAATGTCCACGAGGTTGTTGCTTTTCGTGCGCCAATGACTTCAATTGAAAATGTTTGTAAACTCAATGTTGTTACTAATCCAGAGATGAAAAAATGGTATAGATATATCAAAACTTGCTGTATTCTTAACAGTTGGGACACTACTGCTATTAGATGTAATGGAGCTGACTATGATTCTGATAGCTTCTTCACAAGTGATACACATGCGCTTATTGAGGCGTTTGAATACAAGCCAACATTAATGTGTGTGCAAGACAAAATGCCAAAGAAGGTTCCAATTGAAGAAGATTTTATTACTTCAGATATTAATGGCTTTGGAGACTCTATTGGAAGCGTAACTAACAAAGCAACAAATATGATTTCTTTGAGAGAAAAGTTTGCGCCAGATAGTGAAGAATACAAAAGGCTCACTGATAGAATCAACACAATGATGAATTATCAACAAAATGCCATCGATCGTATCAAGGGGGTTGTTGCTAGGCCAGTGCCAAAAGAATGGCTAGAAACAAGAATGCACAAGCCAAAGTCAGGAGACACACCTGAAATATTGCATGATAAAGAAATTGATACGAGAATAGCAGCAAATATAAAGCCATGGTTTTTTATTTATAGGTATTCTCAGCTAAAATCAGAGCTTGATAAATACATGAGGGCTGTAAGATCAAATTGTAAAATAAGGTTTGGCAAGACCTTAGAAGATTTGTGTGCATCTGAATGCTTGACTGACGAAGAAGAAGCATTTATCTACAATTATGAAAAATATCTTCCTGTTAGTAGAGCTCCCGGCACAATGAACAGAATTTGTTGGAAGATTGAGGACGAGTGCCAGACGACAGATGTGCTGCCAAACGTGGATTTTGATGCTTCTATTTTGAAGAGCGATGTGGAATATTCTCAGGAAGAATTTAATGCAGTACAAGCATTGTATGAAGAATATAACAGTAATGTTCAAGTCTTCTTAAAAGGTGTTAAGAAAAATGATGTTAGCAAAGAAGAAAGAGACCTTGTAATGTCTCAATTTAAGGATACATTTTCTGAAGAATGTGCTTTTGTGTGTGATAACAAGGAAGTACTCGCTAACATTGTTGTCGATGTTTGTTATACGTCTAATAAAAATAAATCTTTTGCTTGGGATGTTGCTGGTGAGCAGATTTTTAAAAATGTATTAAGAAATAGTGGAAATAAAATGCAGTTTCCAATCAAAGATGAAAATGGTGACATAGAATTCTGTGGTAAAACATTTTCATTGTATACTAAAGAATTTGGTGGTGATGAACATGCTAGTATTGAATGAGAAAAAATATGCAATGAATCTGTTACTTGGTAAAAATCAGGACGTCAAGTCTGCCATTAAGAAGATTGGTTATATTACTAGATATAATGCTCAAATATTGGGGAAAGATGATAATGAGAATTATAATTCCACTGTTGCATGGATGACAAAACATCAAATTAATTTTGATGAAGCGAGCTATTCAAATGTTATTTCAAATGCAATTAAAGGATCAAAAAAGCGAGCGCTTTATGAGTTAGACGATATCGTTATTACTCAAAATGAGTTGAAAAAGATAGAATCTTTAAATAATATCCGAGCAGAAAAAATGACATTTGTGCTACTATGTATGGCAAAACAGCAAGCAAAAATCAATGATTTTTATGGAACGTCGTCTAATTTTACAGATGGTGGTCTTGTTAGATATACTGTTACAGAGCTGTGTAAAATGGCAAGAGTATCCGTTCCTGCAGATGATAGAGAATATATTTTACACTATATTCTCGTTCAGGGGCTCATAAGTTGTCCAAAGCGTAATGATACAAAGTGTTTGTGGGTTAATTTTATTGATAAAGACGGAGAAGAAGTTCTTCGTTTGAATGAAGTTGACTGCCAAGAATTGGCATATGTATATCTGAATTGGAAAGGAAAAGAAGAATTTAAGAGATGTACTCGCTGTGGCAAACTAATGAAGCGCAAAGCAAGCGACAACATATGTACCGACTGCTCTCTTGCATCCTCTCTCCCACCACTCATATGGTGTATTGATTGTGGCGATGAGGTTGATGTGTCTATAAAGGACACTATGACTTGTAGATGTCGAAGTTGTCAGCGTAAATACAGGAATGATTATATGCAAAATTTAATGAAAAATAGGCGTCACTCTAGTTAATTTCTGTTAGCAGACCAAAAAAATAAGCAATACAAAATTATAGCTTTATACAAAAATTATACACATTTATATACTGTTCTACTCAAAAAGTTGGGTCGAGAAATTCCTAATGGATAGTATACATGAAGCTGTATTCTATACATTGACACGAATTTTTACTATGAAAAAGAACGAAACGGAGGAAAACGTATATGTCAGAAGAACTATTTGTAAGTATCCCAGAGTCTATTGCAAATCTGCAGCTCCCAAATCCAGAGCTAAGAAATTATTACAGAGATCTTGATAATCGCATTCTTTATATTGACGAGCAGATTGATGAAAATCTTCTAGAACTATCTAAGGAGATTATTCGCTGGAACAAGGAAGACAAAGATATTCCTGTTGAACAGCGTGTGCCAATCAAGATTTGCATTGATACTCCGGGCGGTGATGTGTCTGTTACATGGAGCTTTATTAAGCTTATTGAGATTAGTAAAACGCCTGTTTGGACAATCAATCTATGCTGCGCGTACTCTGCTGGCGCTGATATTCTCGCCGCAGGCCATAAGCGCTATGCAATGCCGGGTAGCTCTGTGCTAATTCACTCTGGGTCTTGCTATTATGGTGGCACTCAGGAACAGGCAGAATCAATGAAGAAGTTTGGTGATAAACTCGTAAAGAAAGTGACTGATTTCTTCCTTGCGCATACAAATGTAGATCCGAAGGTATTCAAAAAGAGAGCTCCTTATGATTGGTATCTTGATGAGGATGATGCGCTTGAGCAAGGTATTATTGACGAAGTTGTGAGTGATATTGACGAACTATTCTAATCTGGAGGGCATATATGGCTACTAAAAAGAAAACAGTCATTAATGAATATGGGGATGCGCCAAGAGACATCGAAGGACATCCATTTTATGGGTTAGTAATGGACGAATCTCAAAAAGAATTCGTGAATGCTATTTTGAACCCAGACAAGCTGATTGTGTTTGCTAATTCAAAAGCGGGAAGTGGTAAAACACTTATGGCAGTTGCTGCAGCAAACCTTCTGGTTCAGCATAATGCGTATGATGGGATTGTCTATATTGTTAGTCCTGTACAGGAAGAAAAATTAGGGTTTTTGCCGGGGAGTGCAGATGAAAAAATTTCTATTTATACTGCCCCTTTATATGATGCTCTAGTAAAGCTGGGTATTAATCCATATACGGCTATTATTCAGGAAGGTGTAGAAAACCAAAAGAATGGTACTGGCTATATTGATTGTGTATCTCACGTTTATCTGCGTGGGTGCAACTTAGAGAATAAGGTAGTTATTGTTGAGGAAACCCAGAATATGTATGTAGATGAACTAAAAAAAGTACTTACGAGAGTTTCTGATACGTCGAAAACTATAGTTATCGGACATAGTGGTCAATGCGATCTGTACCATCACCCAGAAAATAGCGGCTTTGTTAAATATATTGAACATTTTAAAGACAAAGATTACGCCCAAATTTGCGAGCTAAATATCAACCATCGAGGCGTTGTTAGTTCGTGGGCAGATGAACTATAAAATACAAAGGAGAAAAGATTATGGCAGCAAAAATTCAGAGCAAGTATACGGTTCAGGCAAATGGAATTCTTCACATTCAAGACAATCAAGTGTTTGTCGAGAATGATGATACTGGTGAGTATATTCCACTAATTAGTCTGTTTGCTGATTTTAACAATAAAGACGTCAAACTCAGTATCGCTTATGGCGAAGAACTTGCGTAAGTGTTAATTGATACTATACAAAAAAGAACAAGAAAGGGAGATTGAAATGGTTTATAAACAGAAAGATCTAGTTAGAATGGTAGCAAAGGAGTCTGGATATTATCAGGGAGCAGTAAAGGACATTTATGACGCGACTTTTGATGTAATTACTCAGCTACTATCGGAGTCTGCACCTGACAATCTGGCAACAATTAAGCTATTTGAAGGGCTTAATATTAATGCTAAGTTTTTTAAGGGAAAGGAAACTTTCAAGCCAAGAACTGGTGAGAGAACGGTTAGTGATGACCATATTTATCCGGTGGCTAAGTTTACACAGGCATATCAGTTAAAAATTAGAGCAGCATGCAATGAGAACATTAAAGGCGAGGAATAATCCTCGTCTTTTTGTTATATGCGAGAAAGGACAAAAGGAATGGAGATAATTAACTTTAATCCCGCGCAAGAGAGCGAAGAGCAGTATATTTATCGCATTTGCTCGCTAAAGGAGTCATCTGGAATGACGTGGCAGCAAGTTGCGGACATTATTAATGCTGCGCTCGATCAAAACTACGGCGAGTCCGCTTATCGTAAAAAATATCAAATGTTTCAGCATGGCCTTAAGACTTGTGAGAAACAGGTTTTTACAGATGATGAGTATCTGAAAAAGATTCAAACGGAGAGAGAAGAGCTTTATAAGGTTAAAAAGCAGTTTCAAGATCAGAGAAGAGAATATAATAAGCTGCTTGCAAGTGATGCTAGAGCCGAACATTTGACAGAAAAATTAATTGAGGCGGCGGAGAATTTAAGTAAAGATAAGTTTTTGAGTACGAATCAAATTTTGTCTGTTGGCTCTAAGGAAGAAGCAGTTCTCGTCTTGACAGACTGGCATTTCGGTATGGTTACAGATAATATCTGGAATAAATATGACACAAATGAGTGTCTATCACGTGTTAACACTTTGTTCAAGAAAGCAAGTGAATATTTGAAGTTACATGGTATAAGAACGCTTCATATTGTACTACTTGGAGATTTTATACACGGAAGTATACATACTTCTGCGAGAGTTGCCTCTGAAGAAGATACTTGTGACCAGTTGATGGAAGTGTCTGAAATTTTAGCAGAGCTTATTAATGGACTGTCACAAAATGTTAATGATGTATATGTTTATTCTACTTATGGAAATCATGCGAGAACAGTACAAAATAAGAATGATAGTATCCATTCAGATAATATGGAGAAGGTCATTCCTTGGTGGATTAAACAAAGACTTGCCAAGAATTACAAGGTTCATGTTCGCGACAATAATATTAATGAGTTTATTTTCTTTAATGTGCTCGGGCATGATATTGTTGCAGTTCATGGAGACCTAGAACGTTTCAATAAGCTTGGGGTAGATATGCATACTCTGTTTGGAAAAAAATATGGCCTTGATGTTGAATATGTGTTTTCTGGGGATAAGCATCACTCTGAGACAATTGATTCTTATGGAATTGACAATGTAATGGTGAGCTCCTTGTGTGGCACTGATGACTACGCAAATAATAAGAGATTATATGCAAATCCTGCTCAAACTTTGTGTATTTTTAATAAGGAAGATGGCAAAATTTGCACTTATAATATTAAACTTTAAAAACAAGAAATTATGAAGGAGAAAATAGAAAAATGGAACAAAAGAGTACAAAATTAATCTTTAATCCGGGCTGTGCTCGCAGACTCCTTAAGATGGGTTGCACTATTTGTGATATCAAGCCGTCCAAGGAAAATCCAAAGGATAAAACAGTATTTGTGTTTGTTAAGGACGCAAAATTCGATGCAGCTATTGCTGAGATTGATCAGCAAATTAAGGAAACCAAGAAAGAAGCAGTAGAATAATAAATTTATTAAAAAGAACAAAGGGAGTGATAATAGATGCCAACTACTGCAAAAAAACCCGGAAGAAAACCAACCGGTGCAAAAAAAGCTGGTAGGCCAAAACCAAAAGTTGAAGAGCCAAGTTATCTTTGCCCTTATTGCAATACAGTGAAGAAAAGGTCTGAATATTATGTGAGTACAGATCCGTTGGTTAGGACTGGTGTTACGAGCATGTGTAAGGACTGCGCAAAGAAAATAGCAAGAAACTATGACCCAAAAACTGGACAATATGGAGATTGCACAAAGGAATCAATTATTGAGGCGCTCGAAAGATTGGATAAGCCATTTTTCGAAAGTCTGTTTAATTCCAGTTACGTGGAAGGGAATGACCCTAGTAATAAAAGTCTTCACGGAGACACATGGGAGGCTTATATTAAAAATATTTGCTCATTGAAGCAATATAGAACTTTAAGATGGCATGACGGAGATATAGGGAAAAGAGTTAATCTGGCATCAGAAGATACTGATACATATGTTGTTACTGAAGACCGAAAAAAAGAAATTGAGCGAGAATATGCGATTAACAGGAAAGATGCAATTAGAATAATTGGGTATGACCCATTTGCAAAGTATCCAATTGAAGAAGACAAACCAGTTCTGTATGCGCAGTTGATTAGTTTTATTGATGATGAAACTAAAAATGACGGAATGAAAATGAATGCCGTTATTCAGATAGTTAAAGCATTTAATCAAATACAAAAAATTAATGACGCTATTGACAAGTTGTCTTCAAATATTTCCAAATTAAATAATAATAACGGTATTATTAAGCAACATGCCGATACAATATCAAAATTGTTAAGTGGCGCGAATGCGTTAGCTAAGGACAATGGCATATCCATAAATTACAACAATTCGAAGAGTAAGGGACAGAATACTCTTACTGGAAAAATGAAAGAATTGGATTTGATAGGCTTTAGAAATGCCAAGATTAACACTTATGATATTGATTATTGTAAAGGGATGCAACAAGTTGCTGAAATTAGCGCAAAAGCACAAATCGATCAAATTGGATTCGATGAAAATGTAATGAACGAGATTGGGAATATCAGGAGAGAATTGGTTGATAGTTTAACAAAAGAAAGAGATAAGGCTCAAGAGAGGGCAAGGGTTTTATTGGTTGAAAATAAGGATTTAAAAGACTTTTTAAAGGAAAAGGGGTTTATTGACGAAAACGGGCAGGTGATCGAAAATGAGTGATGTCTTGCCATATAATGACTCTTTGATTAAAGATTATAAAACTTTTAATGATATTATTGAAGACTACGGGTATGACCATCCATTTGTTCGTCCAAATTTGTATAATATGACAACTAAGAAATATAATGAAAAATTTGAACTCGCTGAATTTTTACAATGGGGACGAAGAAACCCGACTAGGTTTTGCGAGGAAATTTTTAATGTTCAGTTGTTAGATTATCAAAGGTATTGTTTTGATTCTACTTGGACTACACCGTTTTCTGTATGGGCATGTTCGAGAAATGGCGGAAAAAGTATTTTGGCTTCTTTGTTTGTAATGGATAAGATGATGCTAATACCTAATTTTAAAGCATATATTCTTGCCGGTGTAGGTTCGCAAAGTATCGAAATGTTTTTAAAAATGGAAGCGTTTGCTCTTAAAAATATATCTTCATTTACGAATTTAAATGATATATTCCAGAGCAATGTTGTAAAAAATCAAGCAAATTCAAATGGGTGGATACACAATCCTGCTTCATATACGGTGAGGACTTATGGCGGCTCTCAGTGTTTTACTTTGAATGGAAACTTTGACAATAACAGATCGAAGAGAAGCAATCTCAATGTGTACGATGAAGCAATGAATGCCCCAGACGAATTGTTTCACACATCTGAACCATTCACAACTCAGAACTCTGAATTCAAAGCGGGCAAAGGATTTAGCGCAGAAGATTTGTTAATGGAGCCAACGCCGTTTCCAAACCAATTATTATATTGTTCGTCGGCTGGACGCACAGATCAGTATTTCTTTAAAAAATATAGAGAATTCTCTATTAAAATGTTTGCAGGAGATAAGAGGTATTTCTGCGCAGATATTTCTAGCGATGTGGTTATTGGTGCGACGATGCACGGAAAGCTTTGGCCGGTTCCACTTTTGACGCAAGAAAAAGTAGATCAAGCTATGCGAGAAGACAAGGAAGCAGCCTTGAGAGAATATAAAAATATTTTTACTTCAGAAGGCGGAGACGGGCAGGCAATAAAAAGAGCTACTATTATTAGGAACTCTGTGCCGCGCCCACCGAAGCTTAGAAGCGATGATCCAAATAGTAAATGGGCGCTTCTTTTTGATAGCGCTAGAGCAAAGGACAACTCTGTTGTACTATGTGCCGAATACGTTAACGATCCAGTAGTTGGATGGAAAATGAAGATACAGAATGTTGTTAATCTACTAAATGTGATGAAAAAGCATAAAACACCAATGACTACGCCGAATCAAATCAAAGAAGTTAAAAGACTTTTACTTGCATATAACGGAGATGGCGTAGCTGACTATGAAAACATTCTAGGTTTTTGGATTGACGCTGGATCTGGCGGTGCAGGCGTTAATATTAGTGACTTTTTCTGGGAAGATTGGGAAGATGATAATGGGATTGTACATCGAGGAATGATCGACAAGGAATATAGTCCAGAGGAAGTCAGATTGTACCCTAATGCAATTACTGATAAAATGAGGCTTCTTCAGCCAACTAAATATAAGGTTGAAATGTTCAGAGCACTTATTGAGATGATGGACATGAATTTGATTGAATGGCCAGTTGAATACGACAATAGAGGATATCTGAACGTTATGTATGATTTGAATACAAAGACTGGAGAAAAAATTCCAAGATATATCGAACCGACGGACAAAGAGGTTAAAGATCTTGATAAAAAAGGAATTCAAATTGTAAGAGAAATATATAATTTAGATCAGGATGAAGAAATTGCATTAAAGCAGATTGATTTGATGAAAACAGAGCTTGTTAATATTTATAGATTTAAACAAGCTTCAGGCGGTGATAGATTTGATCTTCCGTCTGGCTCGAAGTTAAATGATGACCGTGCTTATGTATGCGCAATGGGAGCTTATCTGTTACAGCAACTTAGGAGAGACCATCTTGTAAACAAAAAGCGCCCAAGTAGCGCGAATATGTTAGACCAATTCAAAATTAGAGCCCCTCAAAAACCGGGTGGCTTATTTAACTAAGGAAGGCGGTGAAATAATTGCCAACAAAACAAAATGATAATAAAGTTGAGCATGGAACAGCTCATTCTACAAAAGAGATTGCGGATTTCACCGCAAAACAACAGCAGATTGAACAGTTCAAGCAGGCTGCTAAGGCGGCGCTTCAATTGCTAGATCTGCAGAATATTCCAAGCAAAACGTATACGGTGTATTCTAAGGATTCTCTAAGAACTTATCTTAAGAACCCGCTTTCGGACACCAACCAGAAGAACTTAAGGAAGCTGAGTCAGTATTTGTATGTTTTGAGTGCGCAATATAGAAGAATTATTTCATATTTTGCAACACATATAGATTTGACTGCTTATAATGTCATTCCTAATATTTCGATGACTGAAGATAATGATGATGAAAAAGTGCTTCAGAACTATGAGGCAACGTTGAAGTGGATCGAAAAGATGAACCTACAAGGTCAAATTCATGGGATATTAACAACATGTCTTCGTGAAGATTGTTTCTTCGGATATATTTATTACGAGGATGGCGAAGAACAGGATAGAAATTCGTTTATTATTATTCCACTGGATGCAGATTATTGCAAGATTAGCTCAGTGAACTATAATGGAACTCTTAATTGTGCATTTGACTTTTCATTTTTCGACGGTTCGTCAAACAAGGTATATCTAGATTATTGGGATAAAGAATTCACCACAGGATACAATGCCTATAAAAATGATAGCAAACAGAGATGGGCCGAGCTTGATCCTGAGAGAACTGTTGTGTTTAAAATGGATTATGACCAGCTAGATAGGGTGATTCCTCCGTTTGCAAGTTTATTTGAAGATGTTATTGACCTAATTGACCTTCGTGGAATTACTAGTGTAAAAGACCAGCTTTCAATTTATAAGTTGCTAGTCGCAAAGATTGACACGCTTTCAAATACTAGTAGCCCTGATGATTTTGAAGTAAGTCTTGACCTTGCGGTTGATTTTTATAACAAGATTAATCAGATTCTTCCAGAAGAGATTGGACTTGCTCTGTCTCCTATGGAGATTGAGCCGATCACATTTGATAAGGATGCAACCGATGAAACTAATAGTATTTCCAAGGCAAATAAGAACCTTTGGGAGTCTGCTGGCGTCAGCCAGATTATGGACAACTCAAAGCTTACTGGTTCTACTGCTGTAACTGCTGCAATGAGATTTGATGCACTTTTCATTCAAAAGCCGTTACTGTGGCAGATTGAAGCGAGAGTTAATATGTTCTTGGATTATGTACTGCCTGACAATGGAATGCGCGTAAAATATATGCAAGTTACTCCATATTTAAAGGACGAAGTTATTAAAAATGTTAAAGAGGCTTGCACGTTGGGGCTTCCAATGAAAACGCAGCTTGCGTCTTTAATGGGCATGAGTCCTTTGGATATGAATTCTATGCTATATCTTGAGAACGATATTTTGAAGCTTCAAGACAAGATGGTTCCGCTGCAGAGTACTTATACTCAGACTGGTAGCTCTGATACCGGAGGCGCTCCCACTAAGGATCTTGGCGATCTTACAGACGACGGAGAAGCCAGTATTGACAAGAGAGATAAAGCTAATTAAAGGAGGTATACGTCAATGAATAATCAAAAATTTATTGTAACAAAAGACAAAGCGACCGCTGAGTTTTTTATTGCTTCTGGGATTAAGCTTGTGTCTCAAATTGGGGGTACTTATACATTTTTGAATCAGCCTCCAAAGCATTTTAGTTTTAGAGAGACGGACAAAGGAAAGTATTGCTTTAGTAATATTTTAAGCATGTAAGCTCCTTCCGAGCTTCACATAGATATTTTAATGAAAGGAGGGAGAATATATGCGTACATTTTATACAATAGATGACTTGTATAAGTTCTGTAAAGAGAACAATTTTTCTAAGTTTAGTTCTAAAGAACATGGTAATCAACCATTAGTTTTACAATCTATTGAATCTTTTGAAGCAGATAATAGCCACGATGGGCTGCTTGATGTAAAACTTAAAGCTTGTCATGTCGGGGTTAATAGGAATCAGTCCTCGATTTCTGAAGATACGATGCAAAAACATATGAGCTCGTTTAAGGGACGTCCGATTCTTGGTTCAATCTTTAAGGCAGATACTGGGGAGTATGAATTCCATTCGCATGATATGGAGATTGACGAAGAAGGAAATGTCGAATATATTGAACAGCCGGTTGGTGTTATTAGTCAGGTGAAAGAACCATATCTAGAATATGATAAAGAGAATGATAAGAAGTATCTGATGGTCGAAGGTCATATTTTCGAAGATTATTCTAAGGCGGCAGAAATTCTGCAAAGACATAAAACATGTAAGTGTTCCGTTGAAATTGCAGTTGATGAAATGAGTTGGAATGCGGACGAGAATTATCTTTCTATTGATGCATTCACTTTCCGTGGGGTAACTGTCCTTGGTTATGAACAAGATGGCAAAACTCCTATCGAGGAAGGAATGAAAGGTTCAAAGATTACTATTGAAGATTTTAGCGAGAAAAATAGTATGTTTACGCAGGACTATCAAAATAAATTGCTTGATGCGTTAGAAAAGCTGAATACTACGCTTTCTGCGTTTCAAAATAAGGACTTTGAACAGAAGGGAGTGAAAGAAGAAATGAACAAGTTAGAAACCCTGATGGAAGAATATAGTGTGACTATGGAAGATATTGATTTTGAGGTCGAGGGTCTCAATGATGACGAACTCACTGCTGCTTTCGAGGAGCATTTTGGCAAAAAGGACTTTGATGACGGTGATGGTGCGGGTGATGATGGTAGCGCTGATACTAGTTCTACTGAAACGTCTGAAACTGGTGCAGAAACAGGTACTGATCCAAGTGAGGGCGAAAGCTCCGAAACCACAGACCCAGAGCAACAGGACGATCCAAAAGAGGAAGAAGACCAAGAGCCTGCTACAGACGATGGTGATTCTAAGGGCAAGAAGAAATATTCCATTGATGAAAATGGTGATATGACTCTTACTTGGCAGATTTCTCATGAGGATATTAGAAATAGTCTATATAATCTCATGGCAGCCGAAGGTGAATATCCATGGATCGTAAATACATACGACAATAGCTTTATTTATCAGAGCTGGGAAAACGGCAGATTCTATAAGCGTGGCTATTCTGTCGATGGTGATAATGTCGCTCTTGGCGATGATATTGTTGAAGTGTTTAGTGAATGGCTAACTCAGGAAGAGAAAGATGCTATTGCTGCACTTAAGGCTGATTACGCAAAGCTTAAGGAATTTAAGGAAAGCGCTGAACTCGCTGAGGTGAATGCCAAGAAGGACGCAATCTTTGAGCGTGAGGAATATTCTGTTCTTGCTGATGATACAGCTTTTGCTGAACTGAAGAAGAATGCAGAAAAGTACTCTGTTGAAGAAGTTGAAGAGAAGGCTAAGGTTATCTTTGCTGATTATGTTATGCAGAAGGGCCAGTTTGCTCTAGAGCATAAGGACGAGAAGAAACCTACTAAGAAGGTGGGCGTTAATTTCGATAAGCCAGCGAAGAAAAAGGCGTATGGCAATCTATTCAACGACTAATAAGATAAATATTATGTTAAAACAAGACAATCAGGGATGATGTCTTTTTTATTTTAAAAAATTTAACTATGAAAGGATGAAATTAACTATGGCAAATGTTTTTGACAATGTCAAGGGAGTCGCCCACGTCGTTTGTGAGTCAAGCCTCCTAAAGGCCACAGAAGTTGGTCATATTCTAAGCATGCAGTGCCACAAGGATCTAGATAATGGTTCTATCGTTGCAAGAGGTGCTTTTGTTGAGGAGCAGGTCTTTAAGACTGCTGATTATGCTGCTGGCCAGAAGCCATATCTAGTGCTTACTACCCCAATCGGCTATAATTCCGACAGAAAATATTATCAGGATGAGCAGTATTTCTACAATGCTACTGGTGAGATTGCTCGCTGCTATGAACTACACGTCGACGATATCTTCACTGTTTCTGCTGACGCTATCACTGCTCTAGCAACTGCTCCTGTCGTTGGCAATTATGTCAGCGTTGATGGCGGTCTCTATAAGGAAGCTGCGACTGCTGGTCAGACTGGCTTCGTTGCTCAGATCATTGAGAAGGTTAACTACACCAATAGTGTTTCTTACAGACTTCATGTCGTAAGCCTAGGTGTCTAATTGAATATTGAGGAAGGAGGAAAATAATATGTCTAAGTTTATGAATTTTGATGCACGTGTTCAGCACGCATTTAATGATGATGTTAATGACTATGTTGCTTTCAATAAGCTAATGCTCGACGCTGCTCGTGGCACGGTTGAGAATTACTCTGCTAAGGAAGCAAATGATAAGATTGTAGAAGTTTTCCGCAATGTGATTGGTTGCGATGAGCATTCCACCAAGGCAGAAATTAGAAGGGGCATTCGTAAGAATCAGGCCGTTCTCTTTGATATTATCGAGGAGACCATTGATGACGCTCTAGTTAGCGGTTGGGAACAGAATCCTTTCTTCAGAGAGTATGTTGATGTTCGTAACCTCGCACTAGGCGATGCGAATGAGTTCTATGTGCCCGATAATAGCGTTCTAAGCGTTATGAAGGTTTCGGGCAACCACCACGACATCGTGCGTCAGAGATTAGGTGCTGGCAAGGTCTTCTCTGTTGAGACTAGTTGGTATGCGGTTAAAACTTTAGCTGCCTGACAGCGAAAGCTGTTTGAATAAAATAACGCATTGAATTGCTGGAAAATCCTAAAGCTGTATTGACTACAACGTGGACTGCAAAGTCGAGCGTGAATGTTACGAAAGTAGAAAGAACAAATACAGATTACATATGGTTAAACCCTAAGTGTAGTTGTAATGGACAATCAGCAGCCAAGTTTCATTATATATTTTATGAATTTTGCCAATTGACAATACAAAATTATTGTATATAATATATATGATGAAAAAGGTTCAACGACTATCCCGTAAGGGAGTAGGGTCGCAAGCGATTGGCGATCCGAAGTGGTGCGCATCCGTAAGGATGAAGATATAGTCTGGTCTTTAGTAAAAGCTAAAGGGCATTATGCCAACACAGGAGTAGCGTCCTGATATATCATTTTCTAAAATAATTATACAAGGAATAAATAAATGGAAAAGTATTTGTGTGGAATTTATTGTATAGAAAATACAATTGATAATAAAAAATATATTGGGTTGTCTCGAAATATTCAAAGAAGATGGAATGAACACAAGAGTGAGCTTCGTAGAAATGAGCATGCGAACGTATATTTACAAAGAGCATGGAATAATTACGGAGAAAGCGTTTTTGATTTTAGAATTATAGAGCTGTGTGATCCATTCATTATTTGCGACAGAGAGCGTTATTATATAAGGCAATATCATACATTATCTCATGAAAATGGGTATAATTTAACAAAAGGTGGGGAGGGCGCGGTAACATCTGGGAAAAAAGTCATATGTCTGGCGTCTGGCCAAATATACGATACTATAAAAGATGCTGCTGAGTATAATAATGTCGCGCGTGTTACAATGATAGATTGGTGTCGTAAATATCAGAATTTTATGTATTTAGATGAATATCATCTTATGAGTAAGGATGATATTGAATATTATACAAATTTTGATTGGACTTCATTTATTCATAAGAAGCGTAGCCGTGCTCATTCTCGCGAAAATTTAAGCAAAGATACTTTATTAAAATATAAAGAATGTACTTCTGGCAAAAATAATCCTAGATCAATGCCTATTTATTCACCAGAGTTGGGAGAATCATTTTGGGGTGCAAAAGAAGCTTTTGATAAATATGGAATTAACAGAGGAAGTATTGCTTCGTGCATAAAAGGGAAATTGAAACATGCTGGGAAACATCCAATTACCGGAGAGCCATTGACATGGCAAAAATTAGAAAATGATATTAAATGTTAAACACTTAACGAAAGGTTTACGCAGAATTTGAAAGACTCCTTACTGGCGTTGAAGATTTTGCAACTCTAGTCGGTAAGATTACCGAAGCTTTTGATCGTTATGTCAATCAGGCTCTTTATGAGGCTCTAATTGGCATTGGTAGCACTCTAGGTGCTCAGTGGTACAAGTCTTCTGCTATTGGCGAGGCTACTAAAGAGACTCTACGCACTCTATGCATGGATGTCGGCATGGCATCTGATTCTGAGGTTGTAATTATGGGTACTCGTGCAGCTCTTGCAAGCGTGTTTGCTCTTAATGATGTTTCTTGGGCATCTGGCGACATGAAGAATGAGATGTACACAACTGGACGTTTTGGTTATTGGGAAGGCATCCGTCTTGTGGAGCTAAAGCAGGGCTTCAAGCTAAACGATACCACTCAGTATCTAGTTGCCAATGATGTTCTATTCATCATGCCTGTTGGCATTGATCCTATGCTAAAGCTTGTCTATGAAGGTGATACTCGTATGTATCAGGTTCAGGACGCAGGTACTCATATGGATATGACATATGATTCTGAGGTTCAGACGAAGCTCGGCATTGGTGTTGTTACTAACGCTAAGTTTGGTTACTGGAAGATTGTTAAGTAATTATAGCAATACAAAATTATTTAAGGAATAAAAGGAGAAATTTAAATGGCAAATACAACAAGAACTAAAAAGGCAGAGGTTGAAGCCCCTGCAGAAAATGAAGCAGTAAAAGCAGCCCCAAAGAAGGCTCCTCGCAAATTTGCAATGGATGATCCAATCCTCTGCAAGTCTGTTACTTATGGTGAGCTTCTGCTTCCGGGCAAGAAGTCTCAGCTTTTGTATACATGGGCAAACTATGGAGATGCAACTGAGGTTGAATACCAAGACCTTCAGGCACTTAGGTCTACGAGATCTGCATATCTAAATGCTCCATATTTTGTTATTGAAGACGAAGAGCTTCTTGATCAGTGGCCTGAGTTTAAGGCGCTGTATGATAAGGTGGCGGCGGTTGATGTAGATCATCTATTCAGTCTACCTATTAATCAGTTTAAGAAGAGACTTCGTGAAATCCCAGTTGGATTTAAGGATTCTGTAAAGAATATTGCAAGCGATATGGTTCGCAATGGTTCTTTGGATAGCCTTGCGAAGATTAATGCGCTGGACGAAATTCTTGGGACAGACATTAAGCTGCTCATTCAATAATACATAAGGAGGTTGGAATATGACTTCCTATGATGTGGTTTTTAAGCGCTTTCTTAATCGTATTACAGATTATGATCTTCCGCTTCTTCCAGAAGAAGATCTGGATGAGATGATGTGTGGTTGGTTAACAAGCGCTATCGCAAATTTTACTAGATGCAAGTCTGATTTATCTAATAGAGATGATGAAAGTAAGACATTTAATGCTGATTTAACTAATTATGAGATTGAAGTTTTATCATTGTATATGGTTTGTGCATGGCTTGATCAAAGGATTAATAGTGTATTACTTACAAATCAGTTTATCGGTGGTAAAGAAGAGAAGTTTTTTAGTCAAGCGAATCAGCTAGAAACATTAAAAGCTCTCAGGGACGCTACGTTTACCGAAGCTAGAAAACTACCACGTGACTATAGTTATGTGACAAATGATTATTTTGGTTAAGGGTGGTGTTGCGTATGATTTTTAAATACGGGGTATTGCCTCAAAACCAAATTCATGAAGAAAAAATACGCCTTCAGGGTGCAATTTATAAGTTGCTACCATATAAAGAAGATGGATATGAACTGTTGGATAAATATTTTCAAACTCTTTTACAGCGCATTAGTGGACTAAATAGTTTATTTATGGAACAGCCTAAAATTATAACTTTAATGAGTATTTTAGAATCAGCACGTTATGAAACTGATTTTCTTAAGTATAGAAAAGATATTTTAGATGCATGTTCTCTTGTAAATGAAATAAAGGAGGTTGATTCCGATGTATGATTTATTTAATAATCGGATGAGGCTTCAAGGTCGTAATGTGGGAGAAGTGTTTAAGCACCAGTCTGATAAGATTATGGATGCTACTTTTACGAATGATGTGGCATATCGTAAATGCTATCTGCAAGACAAAGACGTTATCTTCCCAGAGCAAACGCTCGCTGGCTATAAAAAAGCGAAAGCGGTGTTTAATGGTAAGGAAGTATATAATCCACAAAAACTTATGGGCTTTGAGCCTATAGATGCCAAGTATCAGATCCATTCCTACGTAAATATTTCCTCAGATCAAGTAGATTACTATCTACAATTCAGGCCGTTAGAACATGGTAGAAATCCCAACGTAAGAGTTGGATCGTATATTTTTGTACCAAATGATCTTGGCATTTACGAACTGTGGCTTATTGTCGCTCGTGATGATAGACCACAGTTTCCACAATTTTATATTTTGAAATGTAATCTTTTGTTAAAATGGGAAATTGGTGAAAAAGATTGGCCTTCGTTTGAAGAAAGACATGTCGATGTTGGTTCATACGTCTCGTGGGCTGTGCAAAGAACGCAGAGCTCGTACAACAGTGGCGTCTGGATGGACTATTATGTTCAAAGTGTAGAGAACCAACTGAAGGCAATTGTGCCAACAAACCAAGATACCAATACAATTAAATATGACGAAAACTTTACAATTAGTGATAATCCTCTGAGGCGTGTTGTGTGGAAAGTTTCTAAGGTCGAAAATACAACCACTTTTGGACTTACAAAACTGACTTTCACTCAAGAGCTTGAGCACGATCCAGTAGATAATGTTTCTTGGATCAATTTCGCAAGCAACAATTTCTCCGATAGTGCAACTGGCGCAGAGTATGATTATTACAAGCCAAGGATTAATGATAGTGATATCCACTCTCCTGTCTCTTTGGAAAATATAGACGAAAGTGTAATCTCTTACACTGGTGTAGCGCCAGTTATGAAAACTGGTGGCAGTTATAAGACATTTACTGCGAACATATATAAGGATGGGCAACTATCTTCTAGTAAGCCATATTGGAGCTTGGAGTATGCGAAGAATGATACAATAATTTGCCATGTTGAGTTCATGTATGTGAATGATGAGCTTGTTTGCGACAATAGTAATAATGATTTTATTGTTGACAAAAACAAAATCATTTATATGGATGAAAAGGAAAAATTGTTTGGTATTCAGTATTTGTATGACGCAAGTAAGCCAATGAACTTAAAGTTGAAGTGCCTACAAGTGCTTAATATGTTAGGTGGTACTATAACTATTAAAGTTAGTGGTAGTCCCGTAGATAACACTCAGTCTGCTATTTTGACAGTGGAGGTGGAAGGTCTATGATTACTCAAATGGGACGTGATTTGCAAAATCTCGATGATGACATTTTGTATGCGAAACGCCAAATCAAGGAAAAGCTTTGTAATGATTTGGATATAATTCAATATTTACATAATCTTGAATTAGAGAGAGCCGACGCAGAGCCAGAAGATTATTTTAATTGTAATATCTATCCCTTTATTAGGATTCCGGGAACGCAAGATAAAGTGAAGAATTTTATCTGTTTTTCTGTGGATGACCAAGAGGACATGCGTTACAATGAAGCGATGAAGATGCAATATGTGCAATTCGTCGTTTTCTGTCATGGTGATGATATTGATACTGGAGTAGGAATTCCTAGACACGATTTGTTGGGATATTTCATAAGAGACGTCTTCAACTGGAGCAATTTACTTGGTATGAAGCTTAAGCTTGTCTATAATAGAGAAAGCATAATGGACAACGACTATTATTGTCGTACATTAAAATTTGAAGCTATTAAGCCTAATATGAGACTTAATAGTGGGAAACTGATGCCTCAGCCAAGAATGAACGACGAGGTAGATGAGCATGGATTTATTAGAGCTTGATACATTGGGTCTTTATTTTGGAGATCCGTATGTAATCAACGAAAATGTCTCTGTCCTGCAGCCTACTATCGGGGATATCTCGAAATACGGTGAAAAAAACTACTTCAGTCTTATTCACACGATCACGGCTATCCCTAGCGACTTAAAGAGCCAATTATGGGATATGGGGCTTGATTGGGAGGAAGTTGAAGATTTTCAATTATTCATGATGTTAGCTCCAACGCTTAATGCTGAGTCAACTAGAATTATTTTAGGAGATATAGACTTGTCTAAATTAAGACCGTATAAAAATAATCAGAATGGCCAGATTGTCCTTGCTGACAAAGATACTGGGCTGATTATTGATATGCTTATTTATGAGCGTATTGTGAATTACTTGCGTAAAGTTCATGGACTGAAAAAGAAAGTGGAACACGCAGGCAATAAATATACGAAAAAAATTCTTATTGAGGAAGATAGGATGCGAATTGAAGCAAACAAGAATAAACCTTATAAGTCTTTTTTAACTCCACTAGTTTCGTCTGTAAAGTGTCGTATGGGATATACAAAAGATTATGTTAGAAATATGCAGGTGTTTGAATTCTTTGACGATGTTCAAAGACTTCAAATTATTCATAATAGTGATGCATTATTATCCGCTACATACAGCGGAATGATTGACACTAAGAAAATAAATAAACAAGAATTAAATTGGATGAGAGAGCTAGATAAAGACTAGCTCTTTTATTATATTAAAAATTAAAAATATTATTTTATGGAGGTAATTTATTATGGCATTTGATATGAATAACTTCGTTATCGATTAACGTAGGCTGCGCACGTCTACTAGTCCGCTGTATTAGGAAACTATACAGTGTATGTTCCCGAATTGCTGGAAACCCCTTAGAGCTGTCTTGCTACAACGTGGCCTGAAAGGGCGAGCGTGAATGCTTAAAAAGTAGACAGATTGGACAATCAGCAGCCAAGCTTCTTGTGTATTATGCCTAATTGACAATACAAAATTATTGTATATAATATACATGAAGAAGGTTCAACGACTATTGGCTGAAATGCCGTTAGGGTAAGTGCCCGAAGGGGGAACCGCCTAATCCGTATATTTACGGGATGGTGAATGATATAGTCTGAGCTTATATGAAAATGTAAGAAAATTTATTTTTAAAAAGGAGGTGTATATCGTTATGGACAAAATTTGTGGGATTTATTATATTAAAAATCTAATTAATGGCAAATATTACATTGGTCAATCTTATGACATTGAACAAAGATGGAGAAGAGAAAAAATGTACTTACGATCCGATAAAACAGCTTGGAATGCACATTTACAGAATGCGTGGAAAAAATATGGAGAAGATAATTTTGAATTCGCAGTCATTGAAGAGTGTACGATAGAGAATCTCGATGAGAGAGAAGCATATTGGATCCAATTTTTTGACTCTTTTCACAATGGATACAACAAAACTATTGGTGGCAGCGGAATGCGAGGCTTTGTCCCATGGAATAAAGGAAAAACAATGCCAGATGAATACCGAAAAACTTTAAGTGAATCACATAAAGGGTATAAACACACAGAGGAACAAAAAGAAAATTTAAGAATTAGATTTTTAGGAGAAAATAATCATCAATATGGAAAATTTGGTTTTGCAAGCAGCCGAGGTAGTGCAGTTTATTGTATTACATTAGACAGATTTTTTGGAAGTGCGGCAGATGCATCTAGGGTTTTGTCACAAGAAGGAATTGCTAGACCAGATGCACATGGTATTTTGAATTGTTGTAAAAAGATCCCAAAATACAAAACTGCTGGGAAACTGGATGATGGAACAAGGTTAACATGGCGATATGCAACCCCAGAAGAAATAAATCTGTTTAATCATAACGCAATTAAACAGTAACAACACTGAGAGTTGTGCGTGGTATCGCTCTTTCGCAGACCGACGACTCTGTCATGTTCGCACTAAACCAGATTACTAACCCCAGCCTATCTTGTAGCTCTGAGAGTACCGATGCAGTGGATTAACAAATGAGTCCCATTGTATAGCAATATACATTGAAAACAACTTTAATTGCTGGAAACCCCTTATAGCCATTTATACTACAACATAAAGATGAAATATGCTTATGTGTGAATGTTTAAAAAATAAATGGATTGGGCAATCAGCAGCCAAGCTTCGAATAGGAGAAGGTTCAACGATCATTCCGAAAGGAAGTAGGTAGAAGTCTACCGAAATGGGTTGTACCCTAATGGGTAAAGATATGATCTGCTCTTATATGAAAATATAAGGTGGCATAAGCCACAACTTGTAGTAACGAAACAAGTTTAACATAAAGGGCACTTGGTACGCCAATTGCTACATTTTACCGTGCAAAAAATGCTGAGTTTAGCGCAGAAAACGCAATTTTTGACATGAACCTAATGGCCACTCAGTCTGGCACTACTAAGCAGGTCGCAACCGATCAGGATAAGATTGTTACTCCTGCTTTTGAGACAATTGATATTGATGGCACTTCTGCCACATATACTCTAAAGCATGCCCCAATTGAGGAGATTAAGAATATTTATGCTCTAAATGGTGACGGCACTCTAGGAACTGTCTTTACGAAGAGCACCTCTGCTTCTGCTTCTAGCTTCGCAATTAGCGGCAGCGCTATCACTCCTCCTACTGGTCTAAAGAAGGGCGACCAGCTATTTGTGATTTATGAGTACGAGGCTGCTCAGGCTGTTTCTGTAATTAACTCTGCTGTCAACTTCCCAACTGGTTGTAAGTTTGTTCTAGAAGTGCTAGGTGCAGACGTTTGTGACAACACGAAGCTCGTCTTCGCATATCTAATTTTCCCCAACTTTAAAATTTCGCCGGACTTCGACTGGAGCATCCAGACCGATGGAACGCATCCTTTCAGCGGTAAGGCTATGCAGGACTACTGCGATAAAGAGAAACAATTATTCCAGCTAGTGATCCCCGGCGACGAATAATTTGATATGGGGAGAGCATCTTTACTCTCCCCTTTTCTGTCATGTGAAAATTTAAAGGAGGAAATGCAAATGCAGAACGTTAGAAAAGCTCGTAAGTGCATCTGTTGCGGCAAGGAATATAGCTACTGTGGCAACTGCGCCAAGGATCGCTATAAGCCAACATACTTTGCACTTTATTGCAGTGAGAATTGCCATGACGCATTTTCCGCAGCAAACGAATTTAATTTTGGGCATATTTCCAAGGCAGAAGCCCAGAAGAAGCTAAAAGCATGCGATCTATCTGAGCTTGACTCTTTCAATGAAATTGTCAAGAAAGATATTGAAAAGATTATGGCCGAGCCAGAAGAGAAGGTTGCTCCACAGCAGCAGTTCAAGAAGGCGCAGGCTTGAAACATAAAGTAGTTAAAACAAAATAAAATTCTATGGGATATTAACTACTTTAAAAAGATGTTAATATCCTATTTTTTTTAGCCGCTAGGTACATGACACGTGGATGTATCTGGTGGCTTTTATATTGGAATAAAAGGAGAAAAGAAACAAATGGTTAAGAGCACAATTACAGGGAAGCAATACAACCCTGATAACAGCTCGGTTGTTTATCTGAGCAATTTTCAGCAGATATATAAATATTTGTGTGCTGGTGCGGAAGAAGATTTAGTAGACATTCTATACACAAACACTAGGAACAATTGTCTAGTTTTTGTATTTAAAAAGTCGAGCAAGGTAAAGCATTTATACGAGCTATGGAATAATCATGAGCTGTAAAAATTATATACTTTATAAGATTTATTATGGGAATGAGCTTGTGTACATAGGCAGAACCTCACAGGACTTGATTGATCGTTTGAGGTTGCATTTTTTTGGGAAGCCAATGGTGAAGAAACTAGATATTATTGCTACGACACGTATAGAATACACTGTGTGTGATTCAGAGGCAGATATGTTCTTATTAGAGATCTATTTGATAAACAAATATAAGCCTCGCATCAACAGAGATGACAAGGCGCATGATGAACTTTCTTCGCATTTATATCTTCCTGAGCCAAAATTTTATTCATATTACAATCCACTGTTAGATAAGTGGAAAGAGAAAGAAATAGAACATATTGTTGACACTGCTCCATTGGATTATATTGATGGAGAATCAATATGGTTTTAAAACTCCATACAAAGAAAGGAGTGTGAGGCATTATATGTCTAATGTTTACGCGAGAATTAAATTAGCTGCAAATCACAATCAATTAATTCTTGTAAAAGATCAGCCACTAGCTGCTGGAAATTGCAATTCTATTTTTATTGAATTTGCGCTAAGAACAGATGACTGGCTGGCTTGTGAAGACCTAAAAGCAGTATTTAATAATTATTATGTTAGAAGTCTTAATGAAAGACTAGTATGTGATATTCCGCCAGAAGTTTTAGCCACTCCCGGAGAATTTGAAGTAGGGCTATATGGTGTTAATGACACTATTCGTATGGCTACGAACAAACTTGAATTTCATGTTGGAGAAGGCACTTATGGAGGAGTGTTTTCAGGATCAAGTGGCGGGTCGGATAATCCGGGTGGATCTGATGATCCTGACCGTTTGATTATATATGATGGTGGCGGTGTTCATGGTTATTAAAAGGGGGTGAACAAATGGAGACAACCACTGTAAAAACTGTTTTTCAGTTCAGAAGGGCAACGACTGATGAATGGGAAATTGTTAACCCTATTTTAAGAGAAGGCGAGCCAGCATATGACATTACAGCAAAAAAGCACAAAATTGGTGATGGGAAAAGCAAGTGGAATGAGCTTCTATATGCAGAAGGCAGTGGTGGCATTTCTGGAGATATTAATTGGGAACAGATTGTTAATGCGCCGACAAAGCTTAGTCAGTTTGAGAATGATTTAGATATTCCAGATTCTAGTTATATAGACACAAAGCTAGAGCAGAAGGCGGATAAAGATCACAATCATGATGGTGTATATCAGCCAGTTGGAGATTATTTAACAGAAGAAACAGATCCGACCGTTCCTGCATGGGCAAAGCAAGCAGAAAAACCGATGTACACATATGAAGAGATTCAAAACACTCCAGACTTGTCTGGTTGTGCTACGACTGACTATGTTGATAGTGAGATAGAAAAAGTAAAGTCTGGAATTGAAAAGTATGATGATACAGATGTCAAAAATCGTATTTCTGCGAATGAAAAATCCATTGAGGCGTTGTCTGGAAACGGAGAAGGCTCTGTTAAAGAAACTGTAGCTAATGCAATTGCTGAGGTTGTTAATGGGGCACCAGAAGATTTTGACACCCTAAAGGAAGTTGCAGATTGGATTAAAAATGATACTACTGGTGCAGCAAAAATGGAGAGTGACATTGCCAACCTTAATGAGAAGGTAAGCAATATTTCTTCTGGGAAAGACCCACTATTTATTTCTGCGCAAAAATTTCATAATCGCCCCGGAACTGAGTTGGCATATGATGTAGACGCAAAAGATTTTAGCCGTGTTGCGTCTGTTGGAGAAAAGGCGAATCTTTTAATTACAAATGCAGAAGATGCAGAAGGTGTGTGGTCATATTTTTGTGAAGCAACAGTTGAATCAATTCCTTTGAAAGACGAAGAAGGGAATGCTTCTATTTATGCGGTAAGACTTTCGTCTATTTGTGATTTAACTCCAAGCAACACTGGGTCTTTGTCTGTGACCTCTGTCAATGGTAAGACTGGGGCGGTTGTTCTTGAAGCTTCTGATATTATCAAGAATTCTACAGATAAAAATAAGATTTCTATTTCTTCTGACGGCACGTTGGAAGTTAATTCAATTACTATAGACAAACTTGTACAAGAAGAAACCAATGAACTTGTTATTGATGGCGGAAACGCCTAATTTTTAAAGGAGGTTTTTTGAATATGGCAACTAAAACACTAAGCACAAGAATTGTCATGAGAAACGACACCGCAGAGAATTGGACTACAAAGAATCCAGTTCTACTCAAGGGCGAGTTTGGTGTCGAAACTGATACGAACAAATTTAAGATTGGTGATGGCAATAAGGCATGGGCTGATCTTGATTATGCTGGCGCTGATGAGGCCGCAATCGAAAATATTATTGCACAGAATAGGGACAGTCTTTATAAGTATACTCGTACTGATGCTTCTCAGTCTGATGATGCAGCAATTGCCGCAGCTCTAGGTTCTAACGCTGCCGTGCAGGGCGATATTGTCGTGATTACAACTACTGTTGAAGGCAACGCTTACGAGCAAAGTGCATTTATGTATGATGGCACTCAGTGGGCAGCAATGACTGGCAATGTTGGCGCTGACAAGGTTATTCTACAGGACGACATTGTTATGGCTGGTAACTACACTCAGGTTGGCAATATGACTAAGTCTCAGAATGGTACTGCTACCTTTGCGACGAAGGGCAAATCTGTCTCCGACGCACTAACTGAGATTTTCTCCAAGCGTCTACAGCCCGGTACTCCTACCGCTCCTGCTGTGACTCTTACTTTCGGTCAGGCTAAGGCATATGAGGTTGGCACTACTGTAACTCCAACTTATTCTGCTTCTCTAAGCGCTGGTTCCTATACCTATGGCCCTGCAACTGGTATCACTGCCACTAGTTGGGAAGTCACTGATACTGCTGGCAACTCTGCAACCACTGCTTCTGGCAGCTTTGCTGAAGTTGTTGTTGCTGACGGCACCAACTATAAGATTACTGCAAAGGCTACTTATGGTGAAGGTGCTGTTGCAAAGGACAACCTTGGCTCTGATTCTAGTCCTGTAATTAAGATTGCTGCAGGCTCTGCAACAAAGACTTCTGGTGCTATTACTGGTTATCGTAATACTTTCTATGGTTCTGTGACAGAGAAGGCCGAACTAACTAGCACAATTATTCGTGGGCTAACTAAGTCCAATAAGGCTCTTGCCAATGGTAATTCTTTCACGGTTAATATTCCTGTTGGTGCGAAGCGTGTGATTTTTGCTTATCCCGCAACTCTACGTGATGTCAGTTCTGTTAAGGACGTTAACGGCCTAAATGCAGAGATTAAGAGTGCTTTCACCAAGACAACTCTAACTGTTGCTGGTGCGGGCGCTGATGCCGGTATCGAGTATAAAGTTTATACTACGGATTTTGCTGATCCTGTAGCAAAGGCAAACTCCTATACTGTGCAAATTTAATTGAAGGAGGAAGACAATTATGGCAATGACTTTTGGTACACTTGATTTCGCTGTTGCTTTTAATCGCCAGACGGCTTTTCCTCTGGACGCTAAAAGCTATTTTGAAAGCCTAGAAGCTGCTCAGACCGCTGCTGCATCTGCACAGGAGGCTGGTAGCTCTGAAACTACATATTATTATGGCCAACAGATTGCTGTTGTTGAGAGTGGCAAGGCTACTCTTTATGTAATTCAACCTGACAAGACTCTAAAAGAGGTTGGCGGGAACATCCTTATTGACGAGAATGCCTTTGTTAAGGGCGAGGATGGTAAGCTAAGTCTGCTTGGTTTTGCTGACGCAGTTGGTGGTGCCCAGCTAGTTAAGACCGAGGATGGTAAGGTTTCATGGGTGAAGCCAGACACCACAACTGTTGAAGGTCTTTCTACTGCTATTGAATCTCTAAAAACCACTGTTGGCGATGACAAGAGTGGTCTGGTTAAGCAGGTTGCCGACAATAAGGCGGCAATTGATACTCTTAATGGCGCAAGCACTGTAGAAGGTTCTGTTGCATATCAGATCGCACAGGTTGTCGCTGGTGCCGATGAGAGTTTCGACACTCTGAAGGAGATTGCTGATTGGATTACGACTCATAAGACTGATGCCGCATCCATGAATTCCCAGATTAATACTAATAAGGATGACATTGCTGCTCTTAAGACAAAGGTTGGCGAGACGTCTGTTGCAGACCAGATTGCTGCTGCTCTTAAGGATGGCGAGTCTGACAAGTATGCTCTGGCAGACGATCTATCTACGGCAAACGGTAAAATTACAGCTCTACAGGGCCTCGTTGGTGAAACCGCTGTCGCTACTCAAATTAGCGACGCTATTGATGGCGCTCTCAAGGTTGATGGTGCAGAAAAGTATGCACTAGCATCTCATATTCATGAAATTGCCAATGTTACTGGTCTTCAGGCTATTCTTGATGGCAAGGCCGCAGCTTCTGATGTTGAGGCACTACAGTCTACTGTTGACGGTCTAGAAGCTAAAGCCCATGAACATGCTAACAAGACTGTTCTTGATGCTATTACCGAAGATAAAGTTAGTGCTTGGGACGCTGCTCAAGCCAACGTTATTGAGTCTATTAAGCTTAATGGCGCGGCCATTGCTCCCGCTGCTGACAAGAGCGTTAACATTGCTATTCCTGCTGCAACTGCAGAGGCACTTGGTCTAGTTAAGGTTGATGGCGAGAGTATTGTTGCTACCGATGGTGTAATTAGTGTTAACGCTATTTCCACTGACAAGCTTGTTCAGGGTTCGGACACGCTTATCATGGATGGCGGCAATGCTTAATTTATGTTTGCAAATTAAAGGAGATTGATGAATATGGCAAATAAGATTTTTAATACACGTATCAAAAACAAGATTGATACTTATGCAAATTGGGTCGAGAAAGATCCTGTGCTACTAAATGGTGAAATCGCTGTTGTCGTCATTCCTGCTGAGACTGGCGCTGTGCAGGGTGAGCCTGTTACTCTGTTTAAAGTTGGCGATGGCACTAAAAAGTTTAGTCAGCTAGACTTTACTGGCGCTAAAGCAGCAGACGTTTATAGTTGGGCAAAGGCGTCAACAAAGCCAACGTACCAAGCTTCTGAAATTACTGGCCTTTCTGATTACATTTCTGGAGAAATTCAGGATAGCGATACGCAATATAAACTAGAGGCAGACGCGGACGATGGTCATAAGTTCTATCTATATTCTAAGCCACTAAACGGCTCTTGGGGCTCTACTCCTGTCAGCACCATTACAATTCCAGAGACTGTCTATACTCTAGTAGAGGGCACTGCTAATGGAACTGTAAAGTTTAATGGTACTGACGTTAAGGTTCATGGTCTTGGCTCCGCAGCTTATACTGCTGCAGATGCCTATGATGAGTCTGGTGCGGCTGACGCAGCACTAGCTTCTGCTAAGTCTTATGCTGATGGCAAGGATTCTGCTATTGCTGCGGCAAAGAAAGCTGGCACTGATGCTCAGAGCTCTGTAAACGCTCTATCTGGCAAGGTCGGAGATGTTACCGATGGCAAGACAGTTGTTGAAATGATTGCTGACGCTCAGGCTGCCGCGACTTATAATGATACTGCTGTTAAAGCTTCCATTAAGTCTAACGCTGACGCTATTGCTACTCTAAATGGTGCTTCTACTGTTGCTGGTTCTGTCGATAAGAAGGTTGCAGATGCTATTAATGAGTTTGCTACAAAGGTTAGCGAAGATGGTACAGTCAATACTTTTAAAGAGCTAATTGACTACGCTTCTACCCACCAAGGTGAATATAGCACCCTATCTGGTGAAGTTCAGAAGAATACTACTGCTATTGCTACACTAAATGGTAAAGATACCGATGCCGGTTCCGTCGCAAAGACTGTTAAGGACGCCGTTGACGCCGCCAAGGCTACTCTTCAGGGCAATATTGATGGCAAGGTTGACAAGGTAACAGGTAAGGGTCTATCTACTAACGACTATACTAATGACGAGAAGACCAAGCTAGAAGGTATTGCCGATGGCGCACAGGTCAACGTTATCGAGTCCGTTAAGGTGAATGGCTCTGCACTTGCAGTTTCTGGTAAGGCAGTTGCTATCACTGTACCTACTGGCGCTCTGGCTGATAAGAACGAAGTTGCAGAAGCAGATCTTGCTGCAGCACTAAAGAATAAGATTAATGGCAAGGTTGATTCTGCTAATTGTGGCGACATTATCTCTCATGACGCAGCAGAGTTTGCTACCGCAGGACACAACCATGACACTGTTTATTCAAAACTAGGCCACAATCATAAGATTGAGGATCTAGAGCAGGAGACTTATATCATTTTTGATTGTGGTTCGGCATCTAGCGTTATCTGAGTGGCATTGCCTCTTAACATTAAGTAGTTTTATTTAATAGGAGAGGCAAAACGCCTCTCCTATTTTTTTAAGACTACACAAAGGGGGAACAAAATTAATGGCTTTCATAAACAAGGTTACTGTTAGAGGCAAAACATACAACCTAGAGAACTTAACAGATGGCTCGCATGTTGTTAAGCTTCCAACTCTAAATGGCGATGATGTATTCGTGACAGAAAAGACGCTGGGGCAAGGAGTAAAAGTTTCGGCGCTTACGAATGGCACTTATACTGTCAGCTTGCCGTCTCTAACTCAGAACGACACATTTGTTGTTCAAAGCAGACAAAATCAAATTAACAACAATAAAGTAGACAAGGTGTCTGGTAAGGGATTGTCTACTAATGATTATACAGACGCAGAAAAGGATAAACTTAAAAATTTAGAAAATTACACTCTGCCTACTGCCTCAGAAAACGTGCTTGGTGGCGTAAAAGCTGTTCCAAAAGCAGACGATATGACGCAAGAGGTTGGTGTTGATGCAGGTGGCAAATTATATACAAAATCAGCAAAATCTGATATTGATGCGGCACTAGCTGATTTTCATTCTTATAGCATTGAAGTCGTCGACGAGCTTCCAGATTCAGGCGAAGACTACACATTCTATCTTGTTCCAAAGGCGTCTGGTAGCGGTTATGAAAAGTATTGGTGGATTACGGATAATGATGGCAATCAAAAGTGGGATGAATTTAAAGGAAGTTCCACTCTTGTAGTTACTGAGCTGCCGCAAACTGGTGATGTAGAAACTGATTATATCCTACATTCAGATGCAGGATGTTTTTATTATAAATGGATTGACAACTCTTGGCAAATGATTGCAGGGACTATGGCGAATGTAGTAGAGTCGTTGCCTGAAACTGGCAATGAATTTACTGATTACTATGTTAAAAATGACGATGGGCTGTACGTGCATTATCGTTATATTAATGATAAGTTCTGCATTATCGGTGGAGACAATTATACAAAATCTCAAATTGACAATAAGGTTTCTACACTTAAGGCATCTGTAGATACAAACGCACAAAACATCGAAGCAAACACGACTAACATTGCTTCTCTAAGTAGAAATATTGATACGCTAAGACAAACCGTTGACGGTATCGACACAGAAGGTTATACATACTATGCTACATATGGAAATGCTACTCTAGCAACTGGCGAAGAGAAAGAGAATGTTTTTACACTTTACGAAGTTAAAGACGAAAAAGAAGAAGTAAAGAGCCAGTTCGTAATTACTGGTGGTGGCGGGGGCTCTACTGTTACCACTACTCTTAAAGTTGAACGTATTACTGAGTCGCCGGTTATTGTTACTACAACAGACAAGGTAGAGATTAGCTTCAATTATTCTTCAGTGGATAGTGATGGAGAAGCTGTTGATGGCACTTACACTTGGAAGTCTGGCAGCACCGTTCTATCTACTGGCGCGTTGGTTCAGGGCGTGAATACGTTTGACATGTCTGATTATACAAACATTGGCACTCAGAAGTTTACTTTGACGGTTGTGGATGCCGCTGGCACTACTGCTGTTAAGTCTTGGACTGTGCAGAAGGTAGACGTAAGACTCGAATCTTCGTTTAATGACAAGATTACATATCAAGCAAATAGTGCGGTCAATTTCACATACACTCCATATGGTGCAGTAAATAAGACTGTGCATTTTGTGCTTGATGGCGTTGAAATTGGAACTGTTTCGACTGGTTCCTCTGGTACATTGCAGTCTTATACAATTCCAGCTCAGGCCCATGGTGCACATCTATTCGAGTGCTATATTACAGCAACTATTAATAGTAAGAGCATTGAAACTGAGCATATTTTCAAGGACATTATGTGGTATGACGAGAATAGTGATGTTCCTGTTATCGGATGTGTTTATAGATATGACCATTATGGCAAAGTAACTGCAAAGCAATATAATTCAACGAATATTCAGTTCTATGTTTATGATCCGAAGACGGCAACTCCGACTGTTACAAGAAGTGTTGATGGCAAAGTTGTTGCGACTCAGGTCATGAGTGGCAATTCTGATGTCTGGGCGTATAAATCTTCTGATGTTGGTGAGCATACCCTGCTCATTACTTGCAGAAATACAACTGTTAAAATCATTATGAATATTGAGGAGCTCGGTATTACTATCGAGCCAATTACTGCAAATTTGGCATTTGATTTCAATCCTACTGGACTTTCAAATAGTGACGAAGACAGACTGTGGAAGGACACTAATACTGATGTTGCAATGACAGTTTCAGATAACTTCGACTGGAGTAATGGCGGCTATCAGATTGACGAAGATGGAAACCAGTATTTCTGTGTTAAGGCTGGAACAACTGCCACTATCAATTACAAGCTTTTCGAGAGAGACGCGAGCGTTTACGGTTCTGAATTTAAATGCGTTTTTAAAACTACGAATGTTAGTAATGCAAACGCTACATTCCTGACCTGTCAGGCAGACTCTACTGTTGTTGGCTTGCAAATGAACGTTCACGAGGCGTATTTAAAATCGAGCATTAAGAATCTATATATCCCTTATAGTGAGGAAGACATTATTGAATTTGAGTTCAATATTAACACAATAGACAAAGATAATTCAGATGCAACTGCGGTTATTATGAGTTATGAAGATGGTGTTGGGCTAAGACCTATGATTTACGACTCAACGCACAGACTATATCAGTACGAGCCGGTGCCTATTACTATTGGTTCTACAGACTGTGATGTCCATATCTATAGAATGAAAGCTTATAGTGCTTCATTGACTGACTCTAACATTTTATCAAACTTCATTGCTGATGCAAGAGACTCTGATGAGATGATCGCAAGATATAACCGCAATCAGATTTATGATGAGAATAATGCGCTAACTCCTGAATCTGTGGCAAACGCCTGTCCACAACTAAGAGTTATTAAGATTGAGTGTCCTCGTTTTACTAAGGACAAAAAGGACTTTGTAAAAGGCGTAAATGTCGAGTGCATCTATAAGGGTGGAGACCCGGTGCTAGATAACTGGAAGTTCATGAACACCTATCTTTCTGGACAGGGCACGACTTCTAACGAATATGGTTACGCTGGTAGAAATATTGATATTATTGCTTGTGCTGACGGCAAGAAGCAGATTATTAGCAAGATTCCTCTGGACACGAGCTATGTAACGGAGCTTATTCTTGGTGATGGAACGAAGTATTCTGATGGCTCTGGTAAAATTACTCTGACGAGGACGTCTGTCCCAGCCAATTGGCTTAATATCAAAGTAAATATCGCAAGTTCTGAGAATGCAAATAATGCATTGTTGCAGAAGCGTTATAACGATTACCTCCCATACAAAACTGTTGCTATGGAGAATGACCCAAAATGCAAGAATAGTATGGAGTTTCAGAATTGTATAGTGTTTATCAAGGAAACCGATCCTGATGTTTCCAAGCATATGGAATTTAAGGACAATGATTGGCACTTCTACGGGCTGGGAAATATTGGTGATTCAAAAAAGACCGACGCTACGAGAGTTAATGATGTCTCTGACCTAAAAGAGTTTGTAATTGAAGTCAGTGATAATACTCTACCTAATAGCACTTTCCAAACTGGTGTAACCGACAGTGAAGGTAATATGGTTTATCCTATCACTAAAGACCAGTGGAAGGCTGGCAATACCGCATACGATGCTCTTTATAATGATTGGGACGGTTCCTTCGAATTCCGCTATGAAATGGGCGGAGAGACAAAAGACGGTATGACAACCGCTACTACTGAAGAGCAAGAAGCACAAAGAGCATTAAACAAGCAAGTATGGCGTGATTTCTATGAATGGGTAATTACCTCTACTGATGAAGAATTTGTTTCTCAGCTCGGAGATTGGGTAATTAAGGATTCTGCTCTGTATTGGTATGTATTTACAGAAAGATACACTATGATTGACAATCGCGCAAAAAATTCTTTCTATCATTATGCAAAATGTAAAGACGGCAAATATCGTTTTGAATTATGGGACTATGATAATGACACGAGTTTGGGAATAAATAACAGTGGCGAGCTTACCATGACATATGGTAAAGAAGACACTGACTATAGAACTGAAGGCGACAAGTCTTCAGGATACGTATTCAACGCAGCAGACAACGTGTTCTGGTGCAGAATTCGTGATTTATTCCGCAACGACCTTGCAATAATGTATCAAACTCTTGAAGGAGAAGGCTGCTTTAGCGATACTTCTTTAATCAATGAATTTGACAATTGGCAAGCACAATTCCCAGAAGAACTTTGGAGACTTGATATTGAGCGCAAATACTATCGTACATATCAAGGCGGGGGCCTCAATGCCGGTGCAACTCCAGAGCCAACCAGACGTTTCTTAGAGTCTATGATGAATGGCCGTAAGAAATATCAGCGTAGACAATTTGAGCGAGATCAAGCTGCTTACATGGGAACAAAGTATCTGTCTACAACTGTTAAGGCAGACCAGATTATGTTTAGATGTAATACGCCATCTGGTGTAGTCGTTGCACCTAATTATACTCTAAATATTGTGCCTTATTCAGATATGTATCTGTCTGTGTTATTTGGCAACTCTCCAAGCGCACAGCAGATTCGTGCAAAGGCAGGACAGTCTTATGAAATTCAATGTCCATTTACCAAGATGGATGATACGACAGTACTAATTTATTGTGCTTCTCGTATTCAGGCATTGAATGACCTTTCTGCTTGTTATATCCATGATAATGATTTTAGTAAGGCTTCAAAGCTGAAGACGCTTGTAATTGGCAATAAAACTTCTGGTTATTCTAATGCATTCTTAACCAATCTAAACCTTGGCAACAATGCGTTACTTGAAGAACTGGACATTCGTAATTGCCCTAAATTGACTGGATCTATCAACCTGTCAAGCTGTGGCAACTTAGAGAAGCTTTACGCAGAAGGGACATCTGTAACTGGTGTGCTATTCGCGGCGAATGGCAAGATTGCACTTGCTCACTTACCAAGTACAATCAATAGTTTAAGTTTTAAGAATCTAAGTTACTTAACTGATTTGCAGGCGACATATGATAATCTTGAATCGCTAACTATTGAGAACTCTGTAATTGATGCTTATCCAATTGTTGAGGATGCAATTGACACGTTGCAGACACTTCGTTTAACTGGCATTGACTGGACTGTGACAAGCACTGAATTGTTAAATGCCATTCTTAAGATGAATAACAATTTACTTGCTGGTAAGGTTCATATTGCTGGACAAGCAAGACAGAGAGAACTCGATGCATATGCGGCAGCATGGCCAGATTTAGCTGTTACTTATAATGGTATTATTACTCAGTATAAAGTGACGTTTATGAATTCCGATGGTACTGCTATTAAAGACAAGAGTGGCAATGATTATGTTCAATATGTTGACCAAGGTGGCAAGATTACTGATCCTGTCGCAAGTGGTGAAATTGACACTCCGACAATCCCAAGTACCGCGCAGTATAATTATACCTTCTCAGGTTGGGATGGCATTGATGTAAATGTTACTGCTCCTGTAACTGTGACAGCAAAATATAGCGAGTCAGTAAGAACATATACTGTGCGTTGGTTCCAGCAAGCAGGCGTTGTTCTTGCGACCAAGACTGGCGTAGAGTATGGTGCTGTGGCAGAATATGAAGGCGATTATCCAACCATGAGCGACAATGAGGATTCTTATATTTATAATCTATTCACTGGCTGGGATAAGAGTACAGGCTATATTACTGGAGATACTGACGTTTATGCAAAGTGGGAGACGCAAAATGGTCTTCCATCGGCAGGAACTGACTTGAAAGATATGACTCCAGTGCAGATTTATGCTGTTGCAACGGCTGGTAGAGCTAATGATTATTTTGAACAAAAGGACTACTTCGATGTCCGCGTTGGGCAGGATTTCTCATTCTCGAATGTAACTGAGCATATGCTTGGGGATGAGCTTACATTTGATGGCACTTCCTCAAAAGTAGTAGATTCTGGCGTTAAGCTATTTGGCGCAGATTCTGGTTCATTTACAATGGCTATAGATTTTGAGTTTGGAGAGAATGTAGCCGATGCGACACTACTGTCTTGCTTTGAATATGATGGCTCTGAAGGATTTAGACTAAAGTATAATGGCACAAATCCAGAAATCCAGTGGGGGAATACTAGCAAAGTAGTAGGCAAAGGAGGCCAAAGAGATATCGTTGTGCTTCGTCACCGCAAGGGAGAAAGTAAACTTTATATCTACTCGTTTAACTCTGGAGCTTCTACAACTGGTGTTTATGCTGACGAAATGGCTTATACAGAGCTTGTGCGCAATCGTACAACTAATACTGAGGCGACAATTATGCTTGGTGGATTTAAGTTCCTGTCAAATGGAACAATTGATAGCGTAACGCTAGGTAATGGAATAATTCACTGGGCAAAAGTATGGCTTGATGATATTGGAGACACTGCGGCTAGACAACTTGCTGCATGGCCGCATGAAACTTGGCGTTATGAATATTATGGTGATAAGAGATATAGATGTGCTCAGGACTCTAGTAAAATTACTGGAGCTTCATTCATTCCAGTGAATTTGCTATCTCTCACTCACAATATGAATTCTACGAATACCAACCTTGGTGGCTGGAATGACTCTAAGATGAGAGCGTTCTGTAATAGTAGAGTTTATGCGGCGTTCCCGACAGAGTGGAAGTCAATTATTAAGCAAGTTCAGATTCCTGCAACTGCTGGTAATATGGCATCTGATATTGTTTATTCAAAAGACTATGTATATCTACCATCGTATGTGGAAATGTTTAACACATCCGAAGCGCCATATAGTTCTGAGGGCAAGGCAATTGAATTCTTTAGCTCGTCTGCGGACAGAGTTAAGTCGATTGGTGATACTGCGAGTGTCTATTATCTACGTTCGCCAGAAGTGTCGTACAATTCTTACTTTAGAGCGGTTGGCATTCAGGGTGATATGAGTAGTTATATGCCATCTAACAGATCTCATGGTATTTGCCCATGTATTTCTATTTAATGGAGGCGACGACATATGAGATATTATAAACTAATTAATAACAATGAATTTGTTGGTATCGGAACGTCGCTAGACATGCGTAGATTTCAAAGGAAGCATGGTATTTTTCTTGTATGCGACGAGTCTGAAGCTCAATACATGCAATGCAATGGTGCGATCTATCGTGCTACTTGGATGCTGCCAGCAGATTCCAATGCAAAAGAAGTCCCTGTGATTCAGATTACAGAGATTCCGCAGGAAGAATATGAAGCTTTATACAATGCTATCAAGGCCAATCAACAGATTGATATTGAACAAGACGAGCCTGAGCAAGACGAGACAAAAGATAATGAAGACAATGATATCACAATTGATTATGTAAAAGAAGCAAAAGTTAAAGAAATGAAAACAGAATGTAACAAAATGATTACAAATGGCTTTGATGTTGAACTGAGCGACAATCAGTCGCATCATTTTTCTTTAACGGTACAAGACCAATTGAATTTAATTACTTCGTCTCAAATGATTACAGACGGGTCAGAAACTATTCCCTATCATGCGGATGGGGAATTGTGCAAATATTATACTTCAGGAGATATGGAAAAGATTATTGCTAAGGCAAACACTTTCAAAACATACCATGTCGCGTATTTTAATTCGTTAAAGACGTATATTAGTTCATTGCGTAGTATGGCGAAAGTTGCAGCAATTACTTATGGTAGTAGTATTCCAAGTAAATATCAGTCGGAAGTTTATATTGCTTTAAAGTCTGAATTAAGACTGTAATTAATAATAAGGGGTGCTTATCATATAGAGTGCCCCTTATTACAACAATGGAAAATAATGGAGGTGAAACGATGCCTTACATAAATACTGTGGACATTAACGGAACAACATACAATTTAGAAAATTTGACAGACGGGAATTATGTTGTTGATTTACCAGAGCTAAAACAGAATGGCGTATTTTTGCTTCAAGGAGATGTCGAGGATAAGCTGAATAGTTATCAGTCGAACAAACCACTTTCGGCGAATCAGGGCCGTATATTAAATGAGCAGGACAATCAGCTCGACACGAAGATTTCTAATTTAACAAGCTCTGTAAACGAAAAAGATACAGAATTGGAAAATGAAATTAAACAGTTATCGGCAGATATGAAAGAAAAAGACACAGAGCTTGACGGAAAGATTACAACGCTAACTAATAGTTCTGAACAGAAAGATACCGAATTAGACGGAAAAATCACAACGCTAAGAAGCGACATGGAGTCTGGTGATACATCTACACTATCCAGCGCAAAGACGTATGCAGATGGCCAGTCTAGTACAGCTCTTTCTTCTGCAAAAGAATATGCTGATACTGCGGTTGCAAATAGCAAGACGGAGACTTCTGCTGAGTTTAACAAGAAGTTAGATAAAGCAGGTGGCAAAGTTTCTGGAGATTTAGAGGTTGCTGGTGCATTGACTGCGGATCAAAAGTTTTACGCAAAATATGGAGTCACAATTTGTCAGCGAGGAGATATATCAAAAGAGATTACAGTTTTATGTACTGGTGAAAATGCAGGAAAGTTTGTTGGTAAAACTGAAACAGATTTGGCAAGAATGGCCGTTGCTACACCTGTTAATGATGATGATGCGGCAAATAAAAAGTACGTTGTAGATGCCATAAAAACTGGTGGCTTTGGGGCACTTGATGGTGCAACGTTCACTCCATCTGTTTCTTCAGATGGCGTTTTAAGTTGGACAAATGACAAGGGCAAAACCAATCCTGCAAGTGTTAATATAAAAGGCCCAAAGGGAGACGCATTTACTTATGCTGATTTTACATCAGCACAGCTTGAGGCATTAAGAGGCCCAAAGGGAGATAAGGGAGACCCATTGTCTGTTTTGGAAGCATATCCAATTGGTTCTATTTACATCAGCACGAATGCAACAAGTCCGGCAACTTTGTTTGGCGGAAACTGGGATGAAATACATGGCGCATTCCTTTTCGCCAACAGTGCGTTGCATAAAGCTGGAGAAATTGGTGGCGAAGAAGAACATGTGTTAAAGAAGGAAGAAATTCCTATTCATTATCATGATGAGTATGTCGGCAACGACGGCGGATCGGACAGTGCCCCAAGCGGTTATAGCGGCTGGCCGAACATTGCCTACACCAGCAACAAAACGTGGTGGGCAAAGGGTGCAAAAACGTCCAATGCTGGTGGTGGTCAAGCCCACAATAATATGCCTCCATACTTATCTGTATACATGTGGCAACGTGTAAGCTGATATTCTTTGTATAGTGAATAATAATATGGAGGGAATATTATGCCGAATAAAATATTTAATATACGCTTGAGAAACAAACGAGATACTGAAGCGAATTGGGAGAAAAAGGATCCACTAATTTTAGATGGCGAAACAATAGTTGTTACTACAGCAAGTGGGGAGACTAGAGTAAAAATTGGCGATGGTGCAAAAAACTATACTCAATTGCCATTTTTAGATGAAGTTTTAAAGAATGAAATCAATAATAAGGCAGCAATTGATGCAGGAGTATATACTGCTGTTGCATCCAGTTCTGATGGTGTGGCATATATTGCGACAGTTCCGGGAATTGAGTCTTTGAGCTCAGGAGCAAGTTTTATTATGATTCCAGATAAAACTAGTGCAAGCAAAGAGCCAACAATAGATGTTAATGGACTTGGAGCCAAAACAATTCGGCGTAGACTAAGTGCGATTACTACAAGTCTGCAGTCTGGCTATAGCAACACTTGGATTTCTGTCAACAAACCGTTTCAGGTTGTGTATGATGGTAATGCTTGGGTTGTAGAAGGTATGGCCAAGCCAGTTGGTGCAGATGTGTATGGTGCAGTACCTCAAGCCACGGCAGATGCTTCTGGCAACGTCATTACAGATACATATGCGACAATTGCTATGCTGCAAAGCATGCTCCCAAAAGTTACGACAATTACATTAGCATCAGGTTGGGGTGGAACTGCCAGTCCATATTATCAGGACGTTGCGCTTAGTTGCGCTACTGAGACTAGTGTTGTCGATCTTCAGCCAACTCCAACATAGCTTGCTTCTTGGCAAGACGAAGGATGGGCGTTTACTACTCAAAGTGGCAATGGCACTGTTCGAGTTTATGTCGCTGGTGGTAAGCCTAGTGCGTCTATTAATATACAAGTTAAAGTTCAGGAGGTGACTGTTGTATGAGTGGTTTATACGGCAATGCAACAGGCGGATTCTGCAATCCTCAGACTTATATTTTAACAGACGGAAATGGGAAAGAAATCACTGGCGTTTTAGTAGAGAATGTAACAGTTTTTGATGCAACAACTGATGATGTTAGACTTGGAAAGACATATGCTGCGGATGAAGGTGTTAAGGTTGGTACAAAGGATATTCCAGCGTATCATACGACAACGGGAGTGTATTACGTTCCAGCTAATTCAGAACTTAAAATTGTTATGACAAACGGAGATAGATGTGATTATACAGAACTGCAGGCAATGGTAATGCCCTACAATTCTAGTGTAAATGATAGCAATGCTGTTAATAGAGTTGCTATGAAGGATAAAGTATATAACGTAGGAGAAGCAACTGCTATATCTACAGTTACGAAAGACGTTGCAAGCAGTTCTATATCATTTGGATTAACAAATGGCGAACAGCCAGCGGTGATCAGGTATTTTACTTATAAGGAGGAGTCATAATGTCAGAAAGACGTTATCAATATTGCTACGCGGTAATTGACCCATCGCTTAACGACATGTGTGTTGGGGTTGAAGATACAACTTTGAATTGCGACGACGACCCGAATTATATTCCAATTAGTCCATATAACGAGGAGTATCTTTGTAAGTATTATGATAGAGCCACAGGCAAGTGGTATCTTGAAGCAGAACATGTCAATGAATGGACACCAGATTAACGAATAATAAAAGTTTTCATCTTCTTTAAGGAGGAATTTGTTATGGATGGCACATTTGACCCGACCTATAGCTCTAACCAAATTTGGGTAGATACGAATGTAAATGAATGTTTGACAACTCATTTGGATGACATGGAAGATAATATTTCTTCTTTACAGACCAGTAAGGCAAATGTGAGTCATACCCACAGCGAATATGCGCCTGTGAATCATTCTCATTCTGATTATGCTCTTACGACACATAAGCATTCCGCCTCTGATATTACAAGCGGAGTTCTTCCTATCTCTAACGGCGGGACTGGAGCAAATTCTGTTGCTGGTGTATTAACGAATCTTGGGAATATTGGAAAAGTATATTCTGCTACACCAAGTAGCAAGCATGTCGCAAAGATGGAAATGGTAACGCTCGCTTCATTAACGCTACCTGCAGGTGTTTATGTCATTACTGGGAATCATCAATGGGCAGCAGATGGTGCTGGGTGCATGTACATTTCAAGAATTATGAAATCTGATGATAGTGTAGTGTATTGCATTGTACGTAGTGACATGATTGGTGGTGGCGGTGCTACTGCTGCGGCGGTGGTGGAACTTCCAGAAACCACTACCATCAAATACGAGACTTATCATCAATACACTAGCGCGACCAACGCTGAAGCAATTCGTTTTTGTGCGGTAAAGATTAGATAACATCATTTGGGAGGAATTCTTATGAACGGTACATTTGATCCTACATACAGCTCCAATCAGATTTGGATTGATACAAACATTAATGAATGTCTTACAACTCGTTTGGACAATGTGAATGGAGATATCTCTTCTTTGCAAACTGGCAAAGCAGATGTGAGCCATACGCACGAAGGATATTCTTTGGTGGGGCATACTCATAGTGAATACGCTCCAATTAATCATTCTCATAGTGGGTATGCTGTAATAGCTGACTCTAACGAGTTTAATGGAGAACAGAAATTCACGAATTCCGAGTATTGTGGTAGTTTAAGCGATACTGCCGATGGTGTTGGATGTGCTTTTAAGGCTTCTAGGGCACTAATTAATGAGGTATTGGTTGATAAATTAATTATTACTTCTACGACTGGACAAATGCCAATTTATACTTATAGCGGTACTTCTGATGGCGCGATGTCTGGCCTCGTTAAAATTGGATATATTGATACGAATGGAAACGCCGTATTTAATGGGGCTATCTCTGCAACTAACATCAAAGATTCTGTTGTTGAGCAAGACACTGTTGGCAATATGCGCTACCAAAAATGGAGTAGTGGCAAATCTGAGGCGTGGTATTATGAATCTCTTGGAGAGCTATCTTTAACTACAGGAATGGCTGGTGGAGTGTACTCTAGCACAGCTTGTAATGGACGTGTTGTGAATTTCCCGTCTGGGCTATTTGTTAGTAAACCATTGGCCGTGAGCAATGTGTATAGCGATGGATATACCTTTAGTCAAGTAGCTGGGGCTGACAGTACTAGATTGATTTATCGCATTTGGTCTCCATATTCTATAACCATTTCTGGAACGGAGATTGTAATTCACATTATTGGAAGATGGAAGTAACGTTAGGAGGTTTGCAACATGAATGGAACATTTGATCCTATGTATTCAAGTAATAATATCTGGGTAGATACAAATCTTGATGTTTGTTTGACTAATAACTTGGAAAGCATGGTAACAGACATCTCATCCTTGCAAACGAGCAAGGTAGATAAAGTGGACGGCAAGGGATTGTCTTCTAATGATTACACAAACACAGAGAAGAATAAACTTGCTGGTATTGAATCTGGAGCTCAAAAGAATAAAGTAACCGGGGTAAAGGGAAACGCCGAATCTACATATAGGACTGGCAATGTCAACATAACTCCTGTAAATATTGGAGCTGCTGCAAGCACTCATACTCACAATAAGTCTCAAATTTCTGGACTAATTGAGCCGTCTGATTATGTTATTGCTTCTGGTGCTTCTGGACAATGGACATACAGAAAGTGGAATAGTGGGATTTCAGAATGTTGGAGGCAAATTACTGGCACGATTACATATTCTTCTACGTGGAATGGGTTTAAGTTATTTGAAGGGAGTGCTGATTGGCCGTCTGGCATGTTTGTTCAGAACCCTACAGCTCTTTATAATTGCTACATTGGTTCTGGATATGCTATTGCCGCGAGAGGTGGTCTATCAACAACTACAAGATTCAGATGGCAAGCCATTGGAACAGATGGAGATTCTAATGTTGGGTATGTAATATACGTTCACGCAATTGGAAGATGGAAATAAAATCAAATAAAAGGTGCAGAGGCATTAATTCTGCACCTTTCTTATATTGAAAAACAAGGAGGGGATACAAAAAATGTCAACAAAAAAAATACAAATTACAACTCCTATTGTAACCTCAATTAATGGAAAAACCGGTGATGTGACACTTGATGTTTCTGGTAGTAGTGGTAGTATGAAAAAGCTAACGTTCACTGGCGCAGTCACAGGTGAGTATGATGGCAGCAACGATATTAGTGTTGAGATACCAAGCGATATATATATTGTCCAATTTGACACAAATAATATTTTGATTAACAATTTTGATGAACTAGTAAACGCAATAAAGAGTCATAAAATTATAATATTGCTTGCCGAAACCCAATTTAGAGTCATTACTGATGCATACGTTGATCCAACTTCTACAAAGGTTGACTTATCTATAGCAACTACGAATTTGTTTGTTTATATTTCTATTGCAAAAGATACTAAAAAAGCCGAGTTTAGTTATTTGTATTGCTTGGGTATGGAATATGGAGAAGGGTTTAGTTCAAAATCAGGTGTAGTGTACTACGACGAGGCTACAGGGGTATGTTCTACTAAAGATAGTGTTTCTCCAATAGCTACCACATCAACTGCTGGCACAATCAAAGTTGGCAACGGCTTGTCCATCTCCGATGACGGCACTCTGTCTGTCACGACTGCAACATATTACACTGGCACGGCTGATCCGGTTAACACTCTTGGGGCAGACGGTGACTTATACTTGAAAACGGAGGGATAATGAATGAACGAGTTAATTTATCATACCATCACGCCGACTGCGGAGGAAGTCGGTGGGGATTATATGCTAATCCTGACAGCAGACAGTACTATTGAAGAGATTGTTCAGTATATCCTATCCAGCAAGGTAATCTGGTTTTACGACGGAACGTTGTATCATCAAGTATTTGCGTTCGAGGACGTCGAAAATGCCATGATCGTGTACTACTACAGGACGGATGGAAGCGTAGCGTCGTACCGGGTAGGTGACGGCGAATGAGAGTCGAAGGTCGGCAACTCAGAATCGTATATGACAACGCAAAGCAGTATTTGACCGCGGACAACTGCGCGGTTGGTGTTAAGTCATATGGACAAGGTGTTGCCATTAAATCTACTGCGAAATCTGGATATGCCATTTTGAATGACGCCGCAAAAGCTGTTCTATTTCCAAATGCTGTAGCAAAACCGGTTAAAGCGGATAGCCGCATCGCTTGCGGTGCGTCTGTAAAAAACAAAAATAACTACTGTAGTCTTGAAATTAATGGCACAGAGGTGTATAAAGTTCTGTGCGCAGATGAAGTCGGCGAACAGGATGGGCTTACTAGCGCGGCGATCACAAGTGCGACGTCTGCGGCGACGATCCGGTATCATCTGCACATTGATAATCTTTTTGTAGCGGCCGCCTGCTCTGTTGGTCAACTTACTCTGTACTTCAAGCGTTATTCTTGTTCGGCGATTGCTAGTGGCAATGGTGTAATGTCCGCTTCCGTTTCTGAGACCGAGCCTTGGGATGGGCAAAATGTTAACTTTTCTGCCAATCTTGTTCAAGGAGCTACTTGGGTTGGTTGGTATTCTGATGCCGCTTGCACGAATCTTGTAAGCACGGATCAAAATTATTCAGTTAGTCCAACGTCGGATTTAACATTATATGCCAAGGCTACGCATGATGCAGAACTATTTACATGTGCGGCAGTTGCTGGTGCAAATATATCATCTGTTAACATAAGCGACTCAACAGTCCCAGCGAATGGCAGTTGCACATTCTCTGCGATGGCTAATGCTGGATGTGCTTTTGAAGGATGGTATTCAGATGAAAGCTGCACAAACTTAGTGAGCACAGAGAATCCATATACAGCTACTATTATTGCGAATACAACATTGTATGCTAAAGCTCATATCATCAATTTTAATATTAGCGTTGAACAGTCAGAGTATGGATCAGCAGATGTAAATACATCAATAGCTCAATATGGAGATAATGTTACATTTATAGCTACTCCATCATCTCAAAGATATGATTTTTTTGGGTGGTATGCTGATGCCACATATACAAATTTGGTTTCTCTAGATAATCCTTATAATTGCACTGTGACAACGGATATAAAGTTATATCCTAAATTCGGATTAAAGAATTACAACTTAATTGTACATCCAACAGGGTATGATAAAATCAATTTTAATGGTGTTACAAATATAGAGAACGTTGAAATCCTCTACAAAAATTCTAGCAAAGAAACTTCAACGGACACGGTTGCTATATGGGCTATTGGCGAACTTAATAAAAGCGACAATCCTGCTTCCGTTGGATTTTTTGTTGACGGGGCTAAGTTTTCTAGCATTCCAACTAACGCCACGATTACAAATATTAATGTTTCCATGAAAGTAAAGGCAGATGGTAATACGGGCGCATCTATTACAAGTAACACTTCACGGGGGTTTTATACCGCAAAAAAAGAAATAAACGGCGATAGCTTTTCCTACGTTCAAATTGGTATTACAAAATATAAAGACGTTGTTATAAAGTTGAATGAAGATTCAGAATATTCATACTATTTAACTTATACGATATCTAATGAAGAGGCTGGGAAATGGACTGCTGCTGATTTGAAATCAGGTAGTTTTGGTATTGTATGGTTAGCTTCTTCACCTAGTATTACTAGTAACGACGGCGTTTGCAAGCACTTAATCCATAATATAGATATTTCAGTTTCTTATACTCTACCTGAAGAGCATATTACATCTACTATATTGTATTTCAAGGTCAATGGGTCATATAAATCCGCAACAAAGGTTTATAAGAAAGTATCTGGCGCGTGGGTCGAGCAAACAGATGTTGCAAGCCTGTTCGATGGCACGGCGAGTGGAAGCTCCACCAACTATGTGTATGGCGGGAGTGTTTAATTAAAATGAACAAAACAAAGTATCAAGAAGGCGTTGGTTTATTCCAGCGCCTTTATTATATATTAAAGGAGATTGAACGAATGGCAAATAAAATTTTTAATACTCGTATAAAAAATAAAAGAGATACCGAAGCCAACTGGACGAGCAAGAATCCCGTTTTGCTGAATGGTGAAATTATTGTTGTTGATACGGCAAGCGGTGAAACAAGGTTTAAGGTCGGAGATGGTGCGAAGAAGTATTCTCAACTTCCATTTCAAGATGCAGCTACGCTTGGAAACTATGTCCCAACTACGAGAAAGGTCAATAGCAAAGCTCTAAGCTCAGATATCAGCCTGACCGCTTCAGATGTAGGAGCCTTGCCTAGCACGACTACGGCGCTTAAGAATCCTCATGCTTTGACTTTTACTGGTGCTGTTACTGGTAGCTATGATGGTAGCGCAGCTAAGTCAGTGGCGATCCCGTCGGTGGATTCGTCTTTGTCTAGTACATCAACAAATGCGATTCAGAACAAGGCAGTTAATACAGCTCTTAGTGGCAAAGCAAGTACTGCTGTTGCTACGACAAGTGCTAATGGTTTAATGTCTTCTAGCGACAAATCAAAATTAGATGGCATTGCCGATGGAGCCAACAAAACGATTATTGATTCTTCTCTAAGCTCCACTTCTACCAATCCAGTTCAAAACAAGGTTATCAATACTGCTTTATCTGGGAAGGCTTCCACTTCTGTTGCGACTACGAGTGCTAATGGATTGATGAGTGCGTCTGATAAGACAAAACTCAACGGGATCGCTACTGGCGCAAATAAAACGACTGTTGATTCTGCGTTAAGTACGACCTCGACTAATCCAGTGCAGAATAAGGCGGTTAAGGCTGCTTTGGACAGCAAATTAAATACAAGTGGCGGCACGCTGACCGGTAATTTGACAGGTCGGTATCTGACTGGAACATGGCTGCAAACGACGGATGTTACCGATCTTGGTAGCACTCCGAGTAAGATCGCCGTGCTGGATGGATCAGGCTGGGTGTATTATCGCACACCAACTGAAATCAAGACGGATATTGGGGTAGACGTATCCTCGCTTGTTGATTTGTTTTATCCGATTGGATCGATTTATATGAGTACGGATAGTACAAGTCCGCAGTCTCGATTCACAGGGACATATTGGTTGCCGATTTACGATAGATTCCTGCTTGGTGCAGGTAATGCTTACAAAGCTAGAGCAAAAGGTGGCGAAGCAACACATACGTTGACGCAACAAGAAATCCCTAGCCACTACCACGACGAGTATGTCGGCAACGACGGCGGATCGGACAGTGCCCCAAGCGGTTATAGCGGCTGGCCGAACATTGCCTACACCAGCAACAAAACGTGGTGGGCAAAGGGTGCAAAAACGTCCAATGCTGGTGGTGACGGAGCGCATAACAACATGCCGCCTTATTATACTGTCTATATGTGGAGACGAGTAACTTTTCAAGAGTATGAAGCTGGAGCTGATGGTGGCTAATATTTTTATCATTGGAATACTGTTTGGTAATTAAAATTTTTAAATTTATAGGAGGAAGAAATTATGGAAATGTTAACTTTAATTATCTCTTTATCAATTATTATGTGGTACATTATTGATCGTTTTAAGGAAATGTGGGAAGGAACCAAGTATGGTAAGTATATTACTATGTTTGTTTCTGCAGTATTTGCATTTGCCATTGCATTTGGTTTTGGCGTTGATATTATTTTGGCACTTGGTCTTGTGCAAGAAAGCTCTACGATTGGCACTGTGATTACTGCTCTTGCATTGATGTCTGGCAGTTCTGCTGTCTCCGAAATTATTGAAAGAGTTAAAGGCGGAAAGTAATATATTGAGGTGATTTAAATGGAAATTATTGAAGCGTTTGCGACACAAAATAAATGTTATAAGATTGGTTCGACATTTACTCCAAGTGGTTTGATGTTGCATAGCGTTGGATGTCCACAGCCTAGTGCTGCGGTGTTTGCTCGTAACTTCAACCAGTATCAGCCGGGTGGCCAATCAGTTTGCGTACACGCATTTATACAGGCAGATGGATCTGTGTATCAGACTTTGCCTTGGTGGATGCGCGCATGGCACTGCGGCGGCGCGGCAAATAATACCCATATCGGCATCGAAATGACGGAACCTAGCTCTGGAATGAGCTATGCGGAAGCGGCTGAACAGATTGCTGGAACATATCACACAGCCGTGGAATTATTTGCACAGCTTTGCAACACTTATGGCCTTAATCCACTGGCAGACGGCGTGATTATTGGTCACGCAGAAGGTCATCGCAGAGGTGTGGCCAGCAACCATGCAGACCCAGAGCTTTTGTGGAACACATATGGCATGGGTTATACCATGGATGGGTTCCGTCAGGATGTATATGAGTCCATGAACAAAAATAATGGAAATGATGAAGAGGAGGAAGACGTAATGAGATACAATACTATTGATGATATCCCTAGCTGGGCAAGAGGAACTATTAGTGATATGATTGATGAAGGTTTAATTTCTGGCACTAGTGGAGGCAATCTTGATTTGTCTGCTGATATGATACGTATGCTGTATGTCATGAAGCATATGTTTGATGCATGCAATAAGCATTATGAGACAATCGAAGATATCCCATCTTGGGCGCGTGACACCGTGCAGCATTTAATCGACACTGGTGCAATTGCTGGCACTGGTAATGGCAAACTAGATATATCATATGATATGCTGCGCATGTTGGTTGTCTGTCAGAGGATGTTTGATTCTAATCATAGTACGGACAATAAAGAGAATTAATTTTATAAACAAATAGCCTATATGAAGTAGTTATATGGGCGAGGGAGTGTAGCAATACGCTCCCTCATTTTTTATGGACAAAAAGGAGGGATAATATGAAAAAATTAAAAGGTGTTGATGTGAGCGAATGGCAAGGACAAATTGATTGGGATGCAGTAAAAAAGGATGAAATTGATTTTGCAATTCTTCGCTGTGGCTATGGAATGAACTTAGAAGAACAAGATGATATTTGGTTTAAAAGGAATGCTTTAGAATGCGAAAGAGTTGGTATACCTTATGGTGTGTATCTGTACAGTTATGCAGATACAGTAGAAAAAGCTGCTTCGGAAGCAACACATGTACTTAGATTGATAAAAGGTCGTAAACTTGAATATCCCGTTTATTATGATTTAGAAGACGTTAATACTACTGGGAAATGTAGTCAAGATTTAATTCTTCAAATGTCTAAAAAATTTGTTGGCATTTTAGAAGACGCTGGTTATTGGGTTGGTATTTATGCCAATTTATATTGGAATGAGGCATATCTGACTGATTCTTGGTATGACACTAAGGCAAGATGGATTGCTCAATATAATTCTGAATGTCAGTATAACAAGGACTATGGAATTTGGCAGTATTCTAGTTCTGGAATTGTAAATGGTATTTCTGGATGCGTTGATATGAACATTTCTTATTTTGATTATCCTGCATTGATTAGAGAAGCTGGTAAAAATGGATTGACTTTTTCGCAAAGTCAAACAGAAACAGTTTATACTGTAAAATCTGGTGACACTCTTTCTGACATTGCCACAAAATATGGCATTACATATCAACAACTTGCTTCCTACAATGGAATTTCTGATCCTAATGTTATTTATATAGGACAAAAGATTCTTGTTCCAAATACGGAATCAGTTGTTGCTTCAGGTAAAACATTAGATGAAATTGTATTGGAGGTATATCGAGGTGAATGGGGAAATGGTTTAGAACGTCAAGCACGCCTTGAAGCAGCGGGATATGACTATCAAATAGTACAAAACAGAGTAGATGCTCTATACAGTTAATAACAAAAAATTGTATATCGTAGTTTAAAGGAGAAGCCACATGGTTTCTTCTTTTTATATTTAAAATTAGTGTAAATATGAATCTCTCGGAAAGGAGGAATTGTTATGCGTGTCATAAGTTTTGATCAAAGCACACGTCGTTCTGGTTATGCCATATTTGAAAACGGTCAATATATAGAATCTGGCGTTGTTGATATGAACAAGAGCAAATTAGAAACAGATAAAAGATCTTTTGAAATGGCGAAAGAACTTTGGAAGGTTATTAAAAAGTCTAAACCAGAGAAACTTGTTCTAGAAAATGTGCAACAACAATCGAACCCAGCGACTATGATAATTTTGGCAAGATTGGCTGGTATGATAATTGGTTATGCGGAAGCTCATAATGTCAATGTGCATATTTTGTTGCCAAGCCAATGGCGCAAAGCATTAGGATATTCTCAGGGGGCGAAAGTAAAACGCCAAGAGCTTAAGCAACAGAGTATTGATTATGTAAAAGAAAATTTTGGTCTTGATCTATCAGAAGATGAATGTGAAGCAATTTGCATAGGAGTTGCGGCGCATAAAATTTATAATTTCGCCAACGAAGAAGTTTGGGGCGAAGATTAAATATGAAAATTAATAACAAAACGTTATTTAATATATAAAATTTTGAATAAAAATGGAGGAACAATTATGAAGGTTAATACATTTGTTAAAAAAGTTAAAGAAGGACAGTTCAACAATGCAGCAGATATGATTAAGGTTTGGTATATTCCAATTCAGACTAAACATGATATTGCACTACGTGTTCTAGAAAAATGCTCTGCTGATAATAATGGCTATTTCTATGTGGATGATTTTGAAAAAAATATTTATTTTTCTATGTTTGCGTTCAATGCCTACACAGGCGTAGAGATTGGCGAAGATTTTGAAGCGCTGCTAAAGGAGTATGACATGCTATGCAGCAATGATATTTTAGACACAGTTGAGCAACTGTGCAGGAAGGATTACAACCATGTTGAGGAAGTGCTGCATTATGAAGAGAAAAAATTAATGCGTCAGAATTCAATTGAGGCTTCGTTTGCGCAGATGGCTAATGGAATTAGTTCAAGCCTGACAACTTTAGCAGATGCTCTTGCTAAGAAGGTTGATGGTTTCGATATCAATAGCATCCTTCCAGAAGGTGCAGATATTGATGAGCTTTTAAGCACACTTGATAAATTAAAATAATTATTTTATAGGAGTTGATGGCATATGGCCGCAGAAAAAACATTAGGCGATGCTATACAAAAACTAATAGATAATGTCGAAACTGTTAGTGAAATTGCAGGAAACATATGTAGAATGCAAGCAGAAAAAGATTTTAATGACGCAGCAAAAACAGCAGTAGACAAATATTATGAATACAAAAATGGAGCTTATACAAAGTATGGGAGACAGCATAATTTGTATGACATCTATAAAGTAAATTCTGATTTAAAGAAAAGAGGCAAAACGTTTACTCTAACAACAAATATTGATATGAATTCTGCTCCGTTGGAAGGTGCATACCATAGTAACTCAAGTAAACACCAAGGCGGTGGCTCTTGGGAAAGTGGTGGCCAAGTTGAAGGCGATTATATCTTTGAGAACTTCTTGCAAGGCGAACACCCATGGACATATTTTAAAGACGGAAAATATATGTATGGTGAAACTGTTGGCAAAGAAATTCCAGACGAATTTTTAAAAGATTTTATTAACAATTACGGCAGTAGATATTTTGAAGATAATTTTCAAAAAACAATAGCTCAATTGCTAAAAGTATATTTATAACGTAGGAGGTGATTCTTTTGGCAGAAGCGAGTTATACTTCGAAAATTAAATACAATATTGATGACCTTATGAGTAGCCTTGTTGCATGTAAGACTCAAGCTGAACAGGTGGATGGAGTTTTAGCAAACATTGGCAAGCGTGGAAATCTTAATAATTTTATTAAGCAGTTTGTCGCTATGGACGATGCTGTTAAGGCACTTAGGAAAGATTTGGATTCCGTCAAAGCAGGTCTTGGAGATAAGCTTAATAGCGGATATATGAAGTCTTTTGATAAAATGGTTGAACAGATGTCTCAGATTTCAGAGTTGTCTAAAAACGTTTTTACTGGGCTTAGTGGTGTTAATTTAAAAGACAAAGGTGCGACGAAAGAATTACTGAGCTACGCAGAGCAATTAAATACAATCCTCAAGAACGTTGGCATTGATAAACAAATTGACTTAGACCTTTTTAACACTAAAAGTGTTGAAGAACAGTTTAATGCATTAATCCAATATGCCAGCGAGTTAAATGGTAAATTAAATATCGCATTTGGCGAGATTGATTTATCTAAAGTTGGAGATAATATCAAGTCTGCTGGGGATGAAGCTGTTAATAACATAAAAGAAACTGGCAACAAAATTTCCACCGAGATACAACAGCAAATTGATGATCTTAACGATAAAAAGACAGAGTATCAAAACACTTTAAATTTATTGTTTCCGAACAAAAGTAAATTAAAAGTAACTGGGCTCAAAAAGGCAACCGCAGATGATGAATTAAAATCTTTAGCGAGCCAAGCAAGAGAATTAAAGGCTACATTAGATGAAATTTCCCCAATTAAGACTGATGATGAATCATATAAAAATACTTTATTGCAATATCTAGAGATTGCAACAAAATTAAAGAATACAATAAATAATGGAATAAATGCGCGTAATAATGGGATATTATCACCGGGAATGACATGGATCGGCACTAATATAAACAATATGTATGCCGACGACCTAGAATATGTTTATAAACGTCATAGCGCTATGCTTGACAAAATTAAGAGCGAGTATCAACAAAAAATCGCAGATATCAATTCTGAAATAAACAATCTTAAAGATATTGGTAATTCAAATACTTTTGTAGAAAATGAAGAGATTGCTTCGGAAGAAAAAAAGATTTCTTTATATGACGAGTTAAATAAAAGAGTTAAGGAATATGTTTCGTTGTCGTCAAGCGCAGATGTAGATGAAGACAATCAAAACGCTGATAAATTAATCGCACTGGTCGATGAGATTAAAGAAATTTCTCAGGCATCAAAAAAAGCTGGAGCTTCCATTGACCAAATATTTGAGGATTTAGACTTTGGAGATATTACCGGAGACGAGGCACTTTCTAAAATCTGTGAATTACTTAATGTTGAAATTCCTATGGCCGCGCAAAAAAGTGCAAAGGAAGTTGGCGGTGTAGCTGGAGAGCTGCAAGAATTATTAAATCTTGCGTCTAGGCAAGAGGTTGGTTATTCAAAAGGTAGCGGCGACGCAAAAGAGTCTATGACGCTTTTTGGAGCGGACAAAGTAGTAAGCTCTTTTTCCGGGAAGGATTTTCAGGTAGATACAGATGCGATAGTATCACAACTTGTCAATAATCTAAAAGAAAATATCGTAATGTCTTTGCACAATCACCCAGATGGAATGAGTGCATTTACGCCGTCGGATATTAATTCATTTACCAAGTTGTTTTATGACCAAGGTACAAAAATCAATGGTATCATTGCAGATGGTGTTGTTAAAACAATTGATTTTACTGGCATTTCTAAAGAAATGGCCATCAAAATTGGAGAATCTTACTCTCAAAATTTAAAAGCAGCTACAAAAGAATTTCCTCTCATGGAATATAATGACGGGGAAGTTGGATTAATAAAAGGAGCAGAAGAAAAAGCGGCACAAGCTGGTATTTCGTATGAACAATTAATTGCTGCGTTTAACGAAAAAGTTAATCAAGCATTAGATAAGGCGTTTACAGACAATGGGTTGGCTTCGACTGTTAAGACATATACAATGGAACAGCTACCAGAGCTGTCATCTTATTTGGCCGAAATACAAAAGAATGGAGAAAATTCTGTTGCACCAATTGAAAAATTAAAAAGTTTATTGGCAACATTGAATCCATCGCACACCGCCGATTGGGACAAGTTTAAAGATATTTTTAGCTCGTTCGAGAGTGGAGAAATTGATTCTACTAATGCTTGGAATCAAAGCGTAGCTAGAATTAAGGAAATCGAGGCGCAAGCAGCAGAGTCTCATCAAAAAACTACTGAGGCTATCAACGAAGAGACTACCGCGCAAGAAAAGCTTAATCAGATTCAGTCTGGGCAACCTTCAACTCAGTCTAATCAAACAGACAATCAAACCGCGCAGCTTGAAAAAGAAAAAGAGCTTATGCAAGAAATTGCTGCTCTTAAAGAAAAACTAAATGCTATTCCGACGAATCCTGTTGATGCTTCTGAGCTTGACGCGGCACAAAAACAAGTACAAGAATTGGAAGCAGAAATCCTTCGCATGGAAGGCGCGTTAGATTCGTGGAAGAATAATTATTACGACATTCAAAATGCTCTAGATAGATCCGTAGATGCAAGCGAACTAGACAATATGACACCTAATGATGTCGTAGATGAATATAGAGCAAAAATTGAAAATTTGTCTTCTGTAATTGATGAATTAAAAACCAAGCTTGCTGAAGCAAAAGCACAATTAGGTAGTACGACAGAAACGAAGCAAAAAGGAACAGAGGCTGCAGAGCAAGAGCTAACAGTAGAGAAGCAGCAAAATGAAGAAGCAAAGCAACAATTGGAAACGCAACAGCAAATTACAAAAGAAAAAGAAAAACAAAATCAGAGCGATGCGTCAAAGGTTTCGAAGACAGCAACTGGTGAGATTGCTAATGGTCAAAATACAGGAGAGCCTGCAACGACTGCTCCCGAAGTAGCCAGCGTTAGTGGTGTACAGGAATCATTTGCGGCGGCGACGGAACAAAAAAATCAGTTTGTTGAAGCTAATGCACGAGTTAAGGAAAGTGCGGAAGCTTCTGCGGTTGCTATAGAAAAAGAAATAGAAAAGGTGAGAGAAGCGAGCGAGGCTTTCGCGTCAGCCACTCAAGCGAAAAAAGATTTTGCTAATGCGAATCAGAATGTAAAAGATAGCGCGGATAAAACTGCTGAATCACTTGGAAATGAAGCTGATTCCAGCAAGGGTACAAGAAAAGAGAGAGCTTCTCGTTCTAGTAGTTCTGAAAGTTCTAACGACAGCTATAAAGAACTAGACAATTATAAAACATTAATAGATGCAAATCAAAAGCTATCTTCTGCTTTTAGGAAAATTGATACGGAAGTCTTCGTAGATAAAGATAGTGATCTTGGCCAGTTAAAGAGTAGATATGAAACTCTATCAAAGGAGATACAAGATCTAACAAAGTCCGAAGAAGCCTTTGGTAAAGTGTCAGAAGATGACATGCAAAGGTTGAGTGCTGCGACAAAGCAGCTCATGAGCGATTTTGAACAGTACGCAAAGGTAAAGAAGGACTCAGCAAAGCAAAGCAATACCTCATATGGGGCAGATGTTGTCGGACAAATCGAAACAAAGCACACTGGGTTAATTAATAGCGTTAATAGCAAAGGCTATGCCAATGCCCCCGGGCTTACTACTCAATTACAGCAATACGAGCAAGCATATCAAAGAATAATTACACTGCAAAAAGAGCTTGCAAACATAGACATCACTTCGGATTTGGGTAAGCAAAAGGCCGCAGAGTTTGATAGTGCAGTTGAGTCATTTAATAAATATGGCAAAGCAATTGAAAATATCATTAAGAAGTCCGAAGAGATGAAAAACAAAGTTGGTAATATCACTCGTGCGGTCTCTGATGGCTTTGATATTGGCGACGAAGCAAGCAGAAGAAGTGAATTAGAAGCATTTGCTAATTCTTTTGATGGGTTAGATAAAAAATCTATTCAGTTCGCTGACAACTATTCCAAGGTTACTTTTACAATAAAGAATGGCAATGGCGAAGTAGAAAAACTAACTGCATCGTTTAATCAAGCGGGAAATGCTATTAATGCTTCCGCTAAGAATATGGGCAAAGCAAGTAGCACGCTTGGCTCTTTCTTTAGCAATGTTAAGAAAAAATCTGGTGAAATTCTTACATACTTTACTGGCGCAAATATGGTGTATAAAACTGTTGCTCAAATTAAGCAAGGTATTACATATGTAAGAGAAATTGACGCAGCGTTAACAGAATTAAAGAAAGTTACCGATGAAACTGATGAGACATATAAGAGATTCTTACAAGATGCGTCTAAAACTGCTGGGCAGATCGGCTCTACCGTTAAAGATTTTACTAATGCTACAGCAGATTTCGCAAGGTTAGGATATAACATTGAACAAGCATCTGACTTGGCAAAGGCCGCTTCCGTTTATTATAACGTTGGTGATGACCTAGCCGATATTGGCGAGGCTTCTGACAGTATTATTTCTACAATGCACGGATTTAATATTGAAGCGTCTAATGCTATGGGAATCGTAGATAAATTCAACGAGGTGGGTAAATTATTGCCCTTAGATAACTATAACGGTTAAAGGCCAGAGATGGTTTAGACCGTGGAAAGATTATGTTAATAAAAATAGCGGAAGAAATATTATAATATTGATATATTGTATTTATGGGAATATGATATTGTTCACAATACAAAATTATGTGAAGAGTTGATTAAACAATATATTGATAATAATGGGGTATTAGATGATTATAACAGTTTTAATTATTCCTATATTGATCAATTAAAATTAAATACTGATATTATTTATCCATATTTTATTAACATAGAATCCGTACAGACTGCGGGATAATAACAGTAATGTTATTATTGAAGTTATCTCTCATTAATATAATGAGCAATATACAGTCGGAACTTACGCAATAATCTAATAATAATAAAACGTAAGAAGTAGGTCGAAAGTCCTACTCGCCATTTTTTAAATGGTCAGTAATTAGTATAAAACTAATGAAAGCAACAGATTGAATAACTTCGCAATCAGTTCATCTGGCATTGGACAAGCACTTTTACGTTCTGCTAGTGCAATGTCGGAAGCAGGGAATACCATTGATGAGTCAATTGGTTTAATCACTGCCGCGAATTCGGTAGTTCAAAATCCTGAATCCGTAGGTACTGCCATGAAGACATTATCTCTTCGTATTCGAGGAGCAAAAGTAGAACTAGAGGATGCAGGTGAAGATGTTGATGGCATGGCCAATAGCGTCTCAGAGCTGCAGAAAAAATTGTTAGCTTTAACAGGCGGGAAAGTTGACATTATGCTCGATGAGAATACATTCAAGAACACTACAGAAATTTTACGTGAAATGTCTCAAGTATGGGACGACATGACGGACGTAAATCGAGCAGCTGCACTAGAATTGCTAGGCGGAAAAAGACAAGCAAATGTTTTAGCCGCCGTTATTAAGAATTTTGACTTAGTAGAAGAAGCGATACAAACATCCGCAGATTCTGCTGGTAGTGCTATGGCCGAAAATGAAAAATATATGGACAGTATTCAAGGCCATATCGATCAGTTTACAAATGCTGTTCAGACTATGTGGATGAACTTTATAAATACTGATGCTACTAAATTCCTTGTGGATGTTGGTACTGGATTAGTAAGTGTTGTAGATAAAGTTGGTGTACTAAAAAGTACTATACTTATATTGTTGGGCGTAGTTGCCCCATTAAAAGCATTTTTAAAAGCCACGGAAGGCATGTCGTTGGCAGAACGTATTGGGAAAATTGTCACGGCCATTAGGGGATTCTCCATCTCTAATATTGGCGATTCAATTAATAATTTAATTAAGACTTTAGGTCTTGCAGACACTGCATTTGCCAAATTTATTGCAAGGATAATCGAAGCAGTTGCGACAGAATATGCTGCTGCCGGAGCGACTGGCGTGTTAAAAATGGCAGTTAAGAGCCTAGAAACAGCAGTTCTAAGTGCAATAGCAAAAATTTATGTAGCATTAGGCCCTGTTGGGCTTATAATTGCAGCAGTTACAGTAGCTGTAGGTGCTCTTATTGCTGCTTATGTGGCATGGGGCCCCACTCATAAAAATTTCATTAAAAAATTAGAAGAAGAAACTGAGAATTTAAAAAATATCCGCTCGAATCTCGATTCCTTAAATTCCGAACTAGAAACTACGAAGAGCCGTATAGAAGAGCTCGAATCTAAAGGCCCATTAACTCTTACAGAGCAAGAAGAGCTTGACAAATTAAAAGAGCAAAATGCCGAACTTGAACGTCAAATTCGTTTGGAAGAAGCAAGAGAAGAACGTGCTAAAAACAAGCAAGCAGAAGCTGTAAAGGGCGCATTGGATACCGATCAAGATTTCAAGACGCGACCTACTGGCACGCTTAATCTTAAAGATACAAACAATTTTGAAGACGAATTAGGTAAAGTAAAGAACGCCAAAGATAAACTAGACAAAGCGGAAGCAGAAGTGCAGGATGCCTTAGACTCTGGCATGGACACCAATAGCAAAAAGTTCCAAAAACTAGAAAAGAATTTAGAGTCTGCGCAAGAAGATTATGCCGACGCTCAGTCCAATTGGGACGAGTTTATGAAAGGCAAAGAAGAAGAATATGGCGTCAGTGACTTAGAATGGTTTGATGGGGACAATTTAACAGAGGCACAAAAGGCAGTAAATGGACTTCTTAGCTCGATGCAAAATTACAATGACCGAGCAGAAATCATGTTTGGTTCTGCTGGAGCAAAAGAGTCTGCTCTTGACCGCTTATTCGGCGAGCGTGGTTCTGAGGCAGGACAAGCATTCCAAGAAGCATTTAACGCGAAAATTGAATCTGGAGAGATCAATGTTGACGTTGATAAATTCGGAGATTACGAATCTGCTATTGAAGGAGTCACTGGAGAGGTTGAGAGCTTAATTGCTGAAAATCCACAGCTTAAAGTACAATTAGACTCTCTTGGAATTAGTGCAGAAGATGTTGCAAGATATTTCTTGAACATTAGCGGTGCTATGCAACAGACTAGTGAAGCCACTTCTGTGGCTGTTAGCGACATAGCAAGCCTTACTTCTGCTTATGATTCGTATGCGTCTGTGTTACAGACAGTTAATGACATAACATTTGACGGGCAAGCGATTTCTGACGATTATTATACTGCACTTCAAGAGTATCTTGGAGATGTAACTGTTGGAGAGGAGAGCTTCGGCGATGCAATTGATACTACGAATGGCAAGGTTGTTAAGAACACACGTCTATTAAGAGCATTAATTGCACAGAAGAAAAAAGAACAAAAGGCAACAGTAAGTGCGGCAAAAGCTCAAAGTCAGTCGCAGTATACAAAAGTTGTAAAACAACTACAACAGGCTGTTAAGGCAATGTATGCGGATTACAAGGCGTATGGATATGTTACAAAGGCGACTTATGACAATATTAGTGCGTTGCGTAGTCAAATACAAGCACTCAAAAATGCGGTTAAAGAATATTCGATCTTAGAATTAAAATTATCAGATGTTACTAATGCATATGATGAATTTGAAGATGCCAAAACCAGAGATTCAGAAATGGCGTATGGCGACTCAATGGTTGAAATGCTTGAGACCATTAGTGACGGCTTGTTAAGTGGCAAAGTTGGAACAGAAGCATTTCAGGCGGCATGTGAGGCATTAGTACCTCCTAGCGTTATTGCGAACTGTAAAACTTTTGAAGAGCGTCTTGATGCCATTGATGATTATTTTGAAAACTCAAAGTTTGCAGACTATTTCACTATTGATGATGATGGAAATTTTTCAATAGGCTTAAAGAACATAGAAGCATTTATTGCCGACGCGAAAGAAGCTAGTGCTTTTATTGAAAATGCGGACGGCACGTTTACTCTTGATAATAGTATAAAGAGCGTTGATGACCTTGCAAACGCAATGGGATTAACAAAAGCTGCGACAATTGCAATGTTAACGGAGCTGTCAAAATATGATGCAAGTTGGGGAGATATCGTTTCTGACCTAACTATGACAGAACTTGACAAAAAACTTAGAGATACTACCGACTCTTTGGACAAGGCACTTGCGAAGCAAGAAGAGTTTTTCAAGGCTGGTAAAGATCCACTTGGCGAAAATGCAGAAGAATATAATGCGATTCAGCAAGAAATTGATGGCGCTACAGATTCATTGAATAATGCGCAACAAGCTATTGTTGACAATACAAAAGCTTGGATCGATGCAAACAATACCGTTGATGCTGCAAAAGAAAATGTATCAACACTTACAAGAGAATTACAAGAGTTAAAAGATGCTGGAGCTTCGGATGAGGAGATTCAAATAAAGACGGATGAGCTCGAAAAAGCAAAAGAGCAGTTAGCAGAAGCTTTAAAAATTAAATATGGCCTAGAACAGCCAACCGTAATGGATTTTCAGGTTGTATTAACTGATGTCCAATCTAAAATTGATCAGTGGAAAGAAGAAAATGCCACTCTAGTCACTGAAGTAGTTCCAAAGCTAGAGCAAGATAAGGATGGAGTTTGGAAAATTCCGGCAACGCTTGAATTAGACGAAGATCAGCAACAGAAGATTCAAGAATATGTTGATTTAAAAAATGACGAACAACAACTTGAGGTGTTAACTAATCAAGAAGTTGACCCAATAACTGATGGAATAACTCAGGTCAAAGAAGTTCTTGACAACATTTTGGATGCCATTCAATCTCCAGACAAAAACAAGAAGCAAGATACTAAAACAACTGATACAACAAAAACAAGCTCTGGTACAACTTCGACGAGTACTGAAAAAAGTGCAAGCACAACTTCTACTTCCAACGTTACGGGATTTGAAGCACAAAGCCCGGATCAAGTAATTGCAGGTTGGAACGCATTAGTGGACGATGTGGTTGTTGAGGTACAGCAATTCGCCAACAATATTTGGAGTGGCATATCTACTTTCTTTACAGAAACATTGCCAACTGTATGGGACAATTTGTGGAGCGGTATTGGAGACAAATTATCTGGTGCAGAAGAATGGGCGCAAGGACTATGGGAAGACATAAATACATTTTTCACAGACACATTGCCTCAAAAATGGGATGAGTTCTGGAACGGTGTTGGCGAATGTCTTGACGGAGTAAAAGATTGGGCTGCTAATGTAGAAGAAGGCGTTAATACATTCTTTACCGAAACGATTCCAGAAAAATGGAACGAGTTTTGGGGAAGTGTTGGGGAATTCCTTGGCGACATCCCTTACGCAGTTGGATATATATCTGCGAAAGTTGAAGAATTCTTTACAGAGACTGTCCCTGAGAAATGGGGAGAGTTTTGGGATAATGTTAGTGAAGATTTCGACAAAGTAAAACAATGGGCAAGCGATCTTAAAGATGCGGTAGTTACATTCTTTACAGAAACTGTTCCAGAAAAATGGGATGAATTTTGGGATGGCGTTGGCGAAGAATTAAACAATTTAAAAGAAGACGCTATTGCTTTGAAAGATAAAGTTGTTGAGTTCTTCACGACAACAATTCCTACAAAATGGAGTGAATTTTGGACTAGCGTTGGTGAATATATTGATGGCACAATCGCGCCAGCCTTAAGCGCGGCGTGGGATAGCGTGTATGGATTCTTTACCGAGACAGTTCCTGAAAAATGGCATTCTTTCTGGGAGAGTGTCGGCACTTATGTTGATGAAGTGATTGGCCCAGCATTGGTAACAGCGGGAGAAAAGATTTTAGAATTCTTTACAGCAACGCTTCCGACAAAATGGAATGAATTTTGGGAAGGAGTCGGGACATTTCTTACAGAAACAGTACCTACTACTTTAGAAAATATTAAAACTGGCATTTCTACATTCTTCACAGAAACTGTTCCTAGTGCCATTAATGGTCTTTGGGAATCGGCTGCTTCTTGGATTAGTACACAAGCGAGCAATTTTTGGGACAACCTAAAGAGCAAATTTACACAAGGTCGTGAAGATGCAAAAAGCGGAAGCGGCTATAATCCTGACGGTGCGTCTAGTGCGCTTGGAAATGCTTTGGCAAAAGGCAATGCGCATTCAGGCAAGAAGCCCGGATTAAAAGCAAATGAGCACAATGCCATTGTAGGCGAGCTTGGTCGTGAACTAGTAGTAGACGCAAACAAGGGCGTTTATTATACTGTTGGAGAACATGGCACGGAAATGCTTGATTTGCCGAAGGGTGCAATAATCTATAACCACAAGCAGACAGAAGAGTTATTAAAGAATGGGTACACGTCTCGTGGGACATACACTGGCGGCTTGTCGTTTGCTAAAGGCAATGCTCACTGGAATTATGGTACTTATACAAAGAAAACTGGCACTGGAGCGAATGCTGCGTGGGGAGATGGCAGTGACAAAGACTGGTCTCAAATGGGTTGGGACTTAAGTGATGCTGCTAGTGACCTATCTGATGCGGCAAGTGATGTATCTGACGCAGCCGATGATGCAGAGCAAACCATTGACTTTATTGAATATAAGCTTGAAGAAATCGAGAAGGCAATTACTCATATGACAAATAGAATTGAGAATTTCCTTGACGATACTTCTCAAATTGGAGATAAGAACAGCTTATATGATGACTTAGTCGGAGCAGAAAAACAGAAAGCATCTACATATTTTGCTGCAGCAGAGCTTTACAACCAGAAGGCAACGGAGCTGCTGTCTAAAGTGCCAGCCGAGTATCAAGAAATGGCAAAGAACGGCGCTATCGCAATTAAAGACTTTATCGGGGAAAGCGAAGGCGAAATTGCTGACGCCATCGAAGAATATCGTACATGGTCTACAAAAGCAGAAGACGCAGAGAATAGCTATCTAGAATCTATTGCTGAAATTTCTGCAAAACGTCTTGAACAGTTAAATGACATTGCCGATGATTTTGAGAATATTGTTGGTTTAGTCGCACAACATTCAAGCCTCATTCAGGCTGAAATGGATCTCCTTGACGAAGCGGGCGAAAGACTTTCTGAGAATTTCTATAAGGAATTAATGAAAGACTCTCAGAAGCAAATTGAAGACCTAAATAACAAACGTGCTTCGCTACAAAGTATCCTAGATCAAGCTGTTGCTTCTGGAGATGTTAGAGTTGGAACTGACGATTGGTATGAAATGGTTAACGCCATTTATGATGTTGATGATTCAATCCTTTCGTGCAAGAAAGACATCGAAGGATTCCAGAATAGCATTAACGACCTTTACTGGGATAATCTTGATAAGTTAATTGATAAGATTGACAATGTTGATTCTGAACTTTCTCATTTGTACAATCTTGTGTCTGACGAAGAAAAAATAGTAGATGATGCAGGCAATTGGACTAAAGATGGCGTTACGGCTCTTGGTCTACTTGCACAGCAGCTAGAAGTTGCAAACTTTAAAGTTGAGCAATACGGAGAAGCAATTGCACGTCTTGAGAAAGATTATGCCGCTGGGCTTTATAGCACAGATGAGTATAACGAAAAACTTGCAGAGCTTAAAGAGAATCAATGGGATGCTATTGAGGCGCAAGAAGCGGCGAAGAAGTCTATTATTGATTTGAATAAAACTCGTGTTCAAGCTGTTAAGGACGGACTGCAAAAAGAAATAGACAGTTTTTCAGAATTAATAGACAAAAAGAAAGAGGAACTTAGCCTCCAAAAAGAAGCAAATGATTTTTCCAAGCAAGTCGCGGAGCAGCAGAAGAATATCGCGGACATTCAAAAGAGGCTTGCAGTAATTTCTGGCGACAATTCAGCGTCCGCGATTGCACAGAAGAAAAAGCTTCAAGCCGAACTGCAGCAAGCACAAGATGAGTTGAACGACCTGTATTATGACCATAGTATTGAAAAGCAGCAAGAAGCGCTTGACAAGTCTCTTGAAAATTATCAAGACAACAAGCAAGACGAAATGGATGCTCTTGATGAATCGCTTAAGAACGAGAATCAAGTCATTCAAGATAGTTATGCGGTTATTGCTGCCAATACAGATTCGTTAGCACAAAACTTGTCTGAGATAGCCGACAAGTATGGAATTACTCTTTCTGATTCTGTAACTAAACCTTGGCTAGAAGGCGTAGATGCCATTGGCACTTATCAGGAGCAATTAGACACTTCTGCGAGCGCATTTACTGAGCAATTACGCGCATTAAAACAAGAGCTTGTAGATTTACAAGTTGAGGCTGATAAGACCGCAGATAGCATAATTAAGGCCACAAATAGCAAGAAGAATTCGACTGAGAGCGCGAAGTATACTCCGCCAACTCCTTCGACGCCGCAGCAATCACCAGCTACTGAGCCATCCACTCCAGCAGCCCCAACTAAGGGGTCATCTGTAACTGTTAAGAGTTCAGCGACTCACTTCTCTAGAGATGGTGGAAACGGAACAAGAATGCAGTCTTGGGTGCCGGGATCTACATTTACAGTTTATCAGGCAACCGACTCGGAAGTTCTCATTGGCAGAAATGGTGGCTACACTGGCTGGGTGCGTCTGAGCGACATAGAGGGTTACAGTAGTGGAGCTAAATCAATTAATAAAGACCAGTTTGCATTCCTTGACGAGCTTGGCGAAGAGTTGCAACTTGTTCCAGACGGAGCAGGGAGACTTTCTTACATCAAGAAAGGAACAGGAATTATTCCGGCAGACCTGACAGAAAGGCTAATGGAATGGGGCAAGCTTGATCCATCTAGTGTTCTAGAGCAATCTAGACCAACTGTTAGTGCTCCCCATATTATTAATAATAATATTGAGTTGAATATGGAGATTTCAGAAGTCGTTCATATCGACAAGGCCGACAATAGTTCTATCCCGAACATTACCAAGGCTGTGCAAGATCAGATGGATAATTATATGAAAAATATCAATAAAAAGCTTTATAATCGTGTTAGGTAATACAAAATTATAGGAGAGGGCGTCACAACTCTCTCCTATTTATATAATTTCAAGTAGTTAGTAGGAGGTGTGATATCTTGGCGATATATCATCCTAAAATTCGTTTCCGCAATCAAACAAATTATGATTTAGAACTTGTTGTAAGCACATTCAATCCAGATAACGGTACAGTAGATTCATACTTAGATATGGAGCCAGTTTTTACTGATAGCTATGATGGCACAATGCGCACAGACTATGGCGCAAAATATAATTCTGTCGCAACTCCGTCTGTGACATTTGTCGAAGTAGGTGGGTCTGATATTGGCCCATACAAAGTTAGAAATACATTGCGCTGGCTTACTGGTTCTAGAAGTAACGCATGGATGGATGTCTGCGACAAAGATGGTGATGTTGTGTGCTCATATCTTGGTAGATTCACGAATGTGCAGCTTCAGAAGATGGATGCAAGAGTTATTGGCATCGTAGCAACATTTACTGCAGTAAGTCCGTGGGCGTATTCAAAAGTATATCCTGTAGAAATCAAAATTGCAGGAGAGACTGAGTTCGCAATAGACAACCAAAGTGATGATATTTATTCTTATATTTATCCGAAGGTAACATTTCAGAATAGTTCGAACAATGGGAGTTTGCTTATTAAGAATAAATCATTAAATAACGAAACGAAATTTGAAAAATTACAACAGGACGAAACAGTTACAATAGATAGCAACTTTGTTGTATATTCTACGAACGACAAGAGAATCTTTGACGATGATTTCAATTTTATATTCCCGACATTGCTGCCCGGAACTAATTACTTTTCAGCAAATGGGTCTGGGACATTAAAAATTGAGTTCAGATACCCAATGAAGGTAGCAGATGGGGTATTAAATGATTATGACCTAAAAGATGGATTGACCGTTTGGGTAGAAGGCAAGGTATTAAAAATCAAAGGCGACACAACTAAGAACCCTCCAATTTGGACTAATATCAAAGTTGAGGGACACAAAATGATTGTAAGAGGAGAACTCAAGGACGTGAAGCTAGAAATTGGTACGGACGTCTCCAATGGTGTACTTACGCTTGAAGACGATGGTAGCGTGTGCCCATTCAACGAATTTGACGCAGAGGTTGTAAATGGAGAGCTAATTATTAATAAACCTATACGACAAGTAAGTATTTCATAATAAAGGCAGGTGAAAGAAATGCAACTACCAAAAGATTTATTGTCTGACACTTATCGCGCCCCAAATGTAGTTTTGTGCCAGACAAACAAAGAAAAGATTTGTAAATTAAATGTGACTAATCTAGAAGGTACTTTCAAATTTAACTCATATAGTGAAATTTCATTTGATGTTCCTTCTATTTATTGCGATATTATTACTGGAGAGACAAAGCCAACGCCGTACTATGATTATGTTGAAGGACTTAGGCTTGTGTATCTAGAAGGCTTTGGTTATTTCCAATTGCAAGACCCAGAGATTGATGGTAATGGTATTCAAGAGTATAAACATATTAATGCTTATTCGCTAGAGTATTCTTTGTCTCAAAGATATCTTGAGAACTTTACTATCAACGCAGGTGACGTTGAAGACGCAGTTAGTAGTATTGATAAAGTTGTGCTATACAATCCAAAGAATATTGCGCATAGCTTAATTCATCTTGTACTTCAAAAGGCATATGGTTGGACAGTTGGACATGTAGACGATGAGCTAAAAAATCAAGGCCGTAGTTTTGAAATTGATCGTCAATCTATTTATGACTTTATTATGAACGACATGTGCGAAACGTTCAAGTGCTACGCAGAATTTGACACAATTAATAACAGAGTCAATATCTATGCAGAAAATGAAGCAGAACGGTTTATTGGCGATGGAAAAACGAATAGTTTTAAGCTGCAATGTGGTGTTCCTACAGACGCAGAAATTACAATCAATGGGTGTGTTATAACTGAATATAAGTATAATCAGGACACAAAAGAATTGTCTTTTAATAATGTTCCAGCCCAAGGGGATATTATTGAAGTCTCTAATGACAAACATAATACAGACGTTTTTGTTTCATTTGAAAACCTTTCTAATGACATGAAGGTAAATTATTCTGCGGATGATATTAAAACAGTTCTTACTGTAAAAGGCGCAGATGATTTAGATATTCGAAATGTTAACTTCGGACTACCTTCTATTATGAATTTGGACTATTATTGTACTCCAGAGTGGATGGGAGATAGCTTGTACCAAGAATATAAATACTACATGGACAAGCAGTCTAAGTACATGAGCGGGTTCTATGGCAAGGACATTAGCGGATCAACAGAAGAATATTTTGATGTAAAGACGACAAAAGAGGATTTTGTTGCTGGCGTTGTACAACAGCTCCCCGTACAAAGCGCACAAGAACAATTCAATGTAAATGGAGATACCGTTTCATATAATATAGATAAAGTTATTAAGGAATATAAAATTAACAGCGAGATTGAAGAGATTGCCGTTAATAGCAAAAATGAAACTTTTAATGAGCCAAATATGCAGGTTGAAACGATAACTGTACAAGAAGATGTTGCAACTTTCACTTTCGATGGCTCATATACATTTAATCTTCCATCAGATTTTAACTTTAATGAAAATAGCATTGTAAAAATTGAAGGCAACGAGGTAGATAGTAAAAACTATAAATATTCAAACGGCAAATTAGAAATCACTAATAAGTCTTTGTTAACAACTGGTAATACAGTTGAAGTAATCACATGTGAGAATAAGTTCGTAATAGAGAGCGTGATTACAAAAGACAGCAAGATTATTATTAATGGCGCTCGTGAGTTGATGTCATCTGAATATTCTTATGTGACAAATGGCAATGAAAAATATTTAACAATCAATGTCTCGTTATCTGTTGGAGACGAAATAAAAATCAGCACACCAAATGGCACATTGTTTACAAGCGTTCAGGTGTCTATTCCAAGCGGATATGCAATAGCTGCTGTTAAAGTTGATGAAAATGATGTTAAATATACTGTGAACACTACTGGGTCAACTATTACTATTAATGACACTGACGCAATAAAATATGGAAGCATTATTGAAGTAGAATATATCCAAAATCGTTTTACTTTAGAAAAACTTCGAGACAAAGTCGTTTCCGTGGAGATAAATGGCACGGACTCTTCTAAGTATGAACTGGACGGGGCACAACTAACTATCAATGGCTTGTCCGTAGGAGATACTATTAGAGTTGAATCAATTGATACGCAGTTTGATTTATCCGATGATGACGACAAGGAAATTGTGTCCGTAATGGTAAATGGCGAGAAGCAGCAGGGATATAATTTGGATGGAAACATTTTAACAATAAATGAATTAAATCCAAGCGATAGAGTTGTTATAAATTTAGTTAATAATAAGTTTGAAAGCCAACAGTACGATAAACAAATATTATCTGTCAAAATTAATTCTCAGAAAGTTAACTACACTTTTTCGGATAATGTTGTCACAGTTTCTAATTTAGACTTATTGTCTAGTGGAGAACAAATTGTAATAGAATTTGTTCCAAAATCTTTTTCTCTATCTCTGCCAAAAGACAAAATAGTATCTGTGCTCGTTGATGGCAAAGAAATTGGTGTTAAACAATATGAGTACGATTATAGTACTAAAAAATTAACTATTTCTCTGGACAATCTTTTGATAAATAGCTCTGTGGTTGTAGCGTCTATTGACACTCATTTCGATGTTAAACAATTGTCTGCAAATGAAAATATTGCGGCAGTGTGTATTTTGCGCCATTCAAATGACGGGAAGACACAAGAGCTAACTGTTGACGTTAATGATTATACTTATGACAAAAATGGAAATAGTTTAGTTGTTAATGATAGTAGGCTCAGTCAGGACGATATAGTTTTGTTTAAAACTATTAACAAATCATTTGTTGTTTCAAATAGTAATAAAGCATTAACTTCTGTTAGAATTAATGACAATATTACTGAAGATTACACATTTAATTCTAGCATATTAACTATTACCACTAGTTTAGGAATTGGAGATACAGTTTCCGCTGAATTTTTAGATAATCATTTTATGCTACAAAACGACATTGGTCCAAAGCATATCGTTGAAAAGAAATCCCCTGATTCGATGTTAACTGAAACAATTTCAGAAGGTGAAGATGGATATCTGTACGACAAAACTGAAAAAACATTGACAGTGTATGCCGCGCTTGAAAATGGAGATAAACTTATTGTAAAAACTATTGAGGTAGAAAACGTATTGCTGGTAGTTGAATCTGATGCTGGAGATGGCAAAATATTAATTACAAATGTCTACCCCAAACTTGACTCCTATGAACCAAAAGCCGGAGATTATGTTGTGTGGGTAGAAGGCTATACTGAAACATTAAAAAGGCTATACGAACTTATAGACAGTCAGTTAACTGAAGAAAATTCTGTCCCTGACGAATATAAAATTACAGAAAAGATTGTTACTCCAGAGAACTTTGAACAAGCAGGACTTTATTTGCCAGAAGCAAGTATAGATAACCTTGGTGAAGTTTATAAAATAGTCAACCAAGATAACAATGGAAATGAAGTTGCTTCTAAGTATTATGTATGCGAGATTAAAGTGTCTATTGTGGAGAACGAGCAGACGGGCAAAGATGAACAAAAGTATACTTATGTTTGGAATGAAAGAAACTTAGTTGTTGGGGAAGAAGGTATTAATTCTCTCAAAGAAAAAAAAGATATATACTTGTCAATCCAAGATGTACAAATTGCTGCTGAATGGGACAAAAAGGACGCAGATAGTGATGAATACAAGGCTTATATAAATAATCTTAATAAGCTTAATGCCATTAATAAAGAACTAGAGAATAAACAAAAAAAGGTTGAAGATATTCAAGCGGAGATCCAAAAAGTAAATGATGAAATCACGTTAATATCAGAGGATATAAGCGTTAATAAAAATTTTACTCCAGAGAATTTGGATAGGTTGTCCTTGTTCCTAAGAGAAGATGAATATTCGGATGATTGCTTCTATGTTTCAGAAATTGATACTGACTTGGACAAGATTAATACGCAGAAAGAATTGTTAGTCGCTGGACAAAAAGAATTAAAAAAGATTTCTCAGCCAAAATTGTCTTTCTCTGCTTCTATGAGAAATATCTATGCAATGCCTGAGTTTGCTCCTATTCTGAATCAGTTTAGCCTTGGCAATTTTGTAAAAGTTAAAATGCGAGATGACTTCATCAAGAAAGCAAGATTGCTCGAAGTCCAGTTGAATTTTTCTGATTTAAGTAATTTCTCATGTACTTTCGGAGACTTATTATCTGCGAAGGATCAGGGCGATATCCATGCTGATTTGTTGTCTCAAGCAGTTAGCGCTGGTAAAGCGGTTGCTAGTGGTTCTTCTTATTGGCAAAAAGGCTATGACGTAGCCACTGCTATTGATGAGAGGATTAGAAACGGATTAATTGACGCAACGACTTCAATTAAATCAAATTCTGCTGGACAAAGTGTGTCGTGGGATAATTATGGTATTCACCTTCGTAAAGTTGTAGATGGCGTATTAGATAATCATGAGGGCTGGATTACAAACAATAAATTCCTATACTCAGACGACAATTTCCAGACGACTAAGTCTGTATTTGGTAATTATACTATTGATGGAGAAGAATATTGGGGCATTCTAGCAGGCTGTGTTCGTGCTGGACTGGTCGAAGGTAGTAGTATAGTTGGTGGCCAAATTTGTATTGGCGAGCAGGAAGATGGTTCTTATGCTTTTATGGTTGATAAAGATGGAACGGTAACTATGAATAAAGGCGATGCCGCCGAGAAGCTTTCTTTCTTTAGTTTTGATGGCGATAATGGTTTAGTTGTTGGTGAAAACAACGGTTCTGGGGAATATTTCTCAAGAGTTTCTGCACAAAGAATTGAATTCTGTCGTAAGGCGAGAATTATAACAGTAGAGTCTGAACCAACACAAAGCAATAGATATAATAATTATGATTATATTTTATATATCCACCAAGAAAACAATGATACTTATTACGACTATTATAAAAATCCAGATTTTTTGTCTGCCCAATATAAGCCGATAAGTTCAATTGGTGAAAATTTTGCAGATCCAGAAATTAAATTTGGTATTCCAATTACTTATTTTGCGAATGATACTGCATACATGAAACAAGCAGAAATTGAGGGTAGTTTAAAAGTTGGCACAGAAGAAAAACTATCATCTATTTCTTTAGGCAATTTTAAGCTTCAAATAGAAAGCAATGGAAGCTTGTCTATTGTTGCAATACAATAACGTGGAGGTGATATTTTATGGCAACTGCATCAAGTGGTGCGTTTGAAACAAGTGTATATAATGCTGCTGGAAGCTTATATCCAGATAGAATTAGAGTAGAATGGTCTTCATCGCAAAGTGTCGCAAACAATACATCTACAATATATTGGACTGTTATGTCTGCTGGGGGAACCGGGAGCTCATCTCGCTATGTTATGACAGGCCCTGTAACTGTTAGTATCGCAGGTGTTACAGTTTATAGCCGTGCGGACAGGTTTGCGATGCATGTTGGTGAAGTTCTTGATTCTGGCAGCTTTACTTTAACGCACAATTCGGATGGCACGCAATCATTCTCCGCGTGGGCAGAGGCAGCTATTTATACTTATGCCATTAGTAGCACAAGGTATGATTATTATGTTGACTTGCCACAGATTCCAAGAGCTTCAAGTATTAGTGTGTCTGGCACGACTATAGGTTCACCAATAACAATTAGCATTTCAAAAGCGGTATCTTCTTTTACACATACATTAGAGTATAAATTTGGTAATAAGTCTGGTACTATTGCTATAAACACTTCAAGCTCATCTGTTAGTTGGACACCATCACGTGAATTGGCACGACAAATTCCAAACTCGTGGTATGGAACTGGTACGTTAAAATGTCTTACTTACAATGGCGGAACACTAATTGGAGAAAAAACAATTAATTTTATATTATATGTTCCGAATAGTATGAAACCTTCTATCAATAGTTTTACTTCATCTATTGCTAGGACAAATCCTTCTGGATGTGGAATGTATGTTAAAAACAATTCTGCTGTTACGTGGACAGTGTATGCAGCCGGATCATATGGTTCTACTATCACAAAATGTGTTATTAGTGGGCAAAATTTATCTGAGACTAAAACTGGTTCAGCAACTTCATACAGTATGACGAGTAATACTCTAACTGTAGCTGGCAAACAAACTTATACAGTAACTGTTACAGATAGTCGTGGGAGAACAGCAAGCACAACAGGAGAAATTACAATAATCGACTATAATCCCCCAACTATTACTTCAATAACTTCGTTTAGAAGCAACGCAGATGGTAGCATGAATGGGTCTGGGCAATATGTTACACACCAGTTAAATGCGTCGTTTTATACGTTAGGTGGCAATAACAATATCAAAATTAAAGCATATAGTAAAAAACGTTCAGATGCTACGTATTCCGAATCAAATAGTGTTGTTGTGAAAGATGACGCGAGTGATAGAACTAGCTACACATATACGTATAAAAATGCTTCTTTCGCTGTAGACACCGCATATGATTTCAAAATTGTTATCTCTGACAGTGTTGGTCAATACGCTATGTTTTACACAAATGTTGGGACAAAGAATGTACCATTAAATATTTCTGGTGACAATAGCTCAATTGCAATTGGTAGTTTTGCACAAAAACAAGCTGACAACAAAGGGTTATTTCGCTGTGAATGGGCAGCAAGTTTTGCTTCGTCTCCACAAGTGGATTCTGATAGAAATTTAAAGCGAAACATTGATGATATTGGTATTGATATCATTGACAAGCTAAAACCAGTCCAGTATGTGTTAAAGAATGACGATTCTGATACAATACATTATGGATTTATCGCACAAGATGTAGAGCAAGTACTATTAAGTTCAAATGAATCAAAACAGAAAACGGGAATTGTTCATTATGACGAAGATGAAAGTACAAAAGAACATAAAAACTATTCGTTAGCCTATGATGAGATTATTCCGTTACTAGTTAAAAAATGCCAAGAACTTCAGCGCGAGATTGATATATTAAAAGGAGAATAAATTATATTGTTTGGAGTGACATAAACAATGATAGATTTAATTACAAACATATCCAGCCTAATAAGCGGGATTATGGTAATCGTTGCGTTCTTTGGCGTTCTGATTAAACCAATAAGAAAAAAAATAGAAACATGGCTCAGAAACACAACAAATGCCGAGGAGCTAACTAATACAATGAAAGCTCATACGAAGCAGCTTAATAATTTAGAATACAAGATTGACCAGCAAGAAACAAAAAGCAAGAAAGCCGACGATCAGATTATTAATCATCTAAAAGATGTTGACACAAGACTGAATAACGTTGATTCTAAGTTGTGTACGCTTGACAATAGAGTCTTTGAAAATGAGCGGGATCGGATCAAGGCGGAGTTGTCTGAATGCGCGTCTAGATGTGCTCGTGGAATAAAATTGTATCCAGAAGAAAAGAATCATATTGATGAAATTTATTCAAAGTACATTAATGAGCTTCATTGTAATTCTATGGGGTCAGAACTATATCATACAATTACGAAATATTATGAGAGCCAAGATTGGTTGAAAGCATAATAAACGTTTAGGGACTAGAGAGTAAAATCTCTAGTCCCTATTTTTTTGCGCCCTGCTGCGCTTTTAAATGGATTCTAATCACATTTAGTATCCAATTATTCACTGACCTATTCTCTGCGTGAGCTGCAAGCTCTATTTGGAATTTTTCTTCTTCTGGAAGCCTAAATGTAATGGATTTTGTTCCCGGTTTGCATGTCATATTCACACCACCTTTATATGAATATCATAACATTTTTCGCCAAAAAGTGCAATCACCTTTATAGCAAAAACTATGGTTAAAATTGACAAGGTGATAGCACCTTTTTGAAATCAGTAGTGGGGGAGTGTAGTTAATGTCAATTATAAAGAACATTCTGCTATTTAATGTCTTTTATAATTGACATAGACTCAATTTTTGTTTCGTCTAATAGATGAGAATATACTTGCAGCGTCATGTTTATATTTAGATGCCCCACCATTTGAGACACCATTGCAAGTGGGACATTATTGTGTAACATTAGGCTTACAAAAGAATGCCTGAGCGCATGGACTCCACAATGCTCTATCCCTGCTCTTTTAACAATGCGATTGAATGTGTTTTGTGCAGCGACTTTACAAATTGGTTTTGTATGATTCACATGGACAATGTATCCGTTTGGCTCCCATCCAATCTGCTCTTGCAGGTCTCTTAACGCAGCAATTGCCATGTCTGACAAATAAATAGTTCTTGCGACTCCTGTTTTTGTAGAATTGGATACAATTTCAATGGTCTTATTTTTACTCTTGCTTCTGTCATTGATACGAGCGACAGTTTTATAAATTTTCGCAGTGCGCGTTTCAAAATCAATGTCGCTCCACCTTAAAGCTAAAGCTTCTCCAACTCTGCATCCAGTATATAGTAAAAATACATACAAAGCGCCATTCTTATAAATACGCACTCCATTTTTATGCCTAGAATAGCATGTTTGTATTAATTTTTCTCTTTCTTGTTGAGACAAATATCTTCTTTCTTTTTGTACAAATAGCGACTTTTTTGGTAGTCTAACTTCCCCCATCGGGTTTCTATCAATCTTTTCTCGTAGTAATGCATAATTGAATATCTCTCCTAATGCAGAACATGTTTTCTTAATTGTTTCATATGCGAGCCCATCGTCTTTCATTTTATTAATAATAAAAGTTTGAATTAAATGTCCATCTATTTGTTTCATTTCTAAATTATATAATCTTGTCACATGTTTTTCTTTTAATACACGTTCCATTCTATCAAATGATGAAGGTTTCAATGTTGGCTGTTTGACTGTGAAAAGCCAAGAATGAATAAAATCTTCAAATAATATATCCTTATCCCCAACGATATTTTTATTAAGTAATACTTCAAATTCACGTTTTTTCTTTAAACAAGTTTGCTTGTCCCCGTAAAAATATTTTCTTCCTATTCCTTTATAAGCTACAGACAATTTCCAAGTGCCATTGTCTCTTTGCGTCCACGATCCTTCCCCATTACTTCTTTTCTTTGCCATAAATATATTCCTCCATTTTCTAACAATACAAAATTATAGTTCATATCATTATTATATTTGATGAAAACAATATGGTCAATGGCAATTTTTATTCACAATCGTACCACAATAATACCACAATTTTTTGATTATTTATCATAACAGTACAAGATTATTGGTGATATCGAGTGAATACAATTTTCTTCCAAAGCAAGCTTAAACCAGCATATATTCTAGCTCCAATGCTTTAGACTTGTGTTTGTGAATAGCTGTTCTATTATGTTTTTATGGCTGTTTCTCAGGCTATATGAATCATAAGTGTCCATAAATAAAAACAACTCAAGTCATTGATTCTCCTAGATTTAAGTGATATGTTTTTGCTGCATGACCACATCATTTACCACAATTTTATTGTACCACATCTTTTGACCACAATTCAATATAGTTTATCTATCTTTTATAAGCCAAACTTTTCTTTTCAAACCATTCATCAACTTTGTCCTCAATGATAAGAAATTTACGCCCATTTCTAATTGACGGGAAGTCTTTACGTTTGACAAGCTCATAGACACTATTAATTCCAATTAGCCCCGGATGCTCTGCATTTAATTTTTCATATAGTTGTTTTACTGTTATGTATTTCATATTATCACTCTCCTATCATATTTGCTCTATTTTACATTATATCATTGCATTTTTGATAAATAAATATGTCGGTAATGTGAAATTACACTACCGACATGTTGTTATTTAATTTTGTATATTTATATGCACTTTATAATCAAAAATCATCATTACAAGAGCCACACTTGTCTTGGCATTCACACGAAGTCGTTGTGATGCAATTGTTGTATAAAGTTGTGAGCATAGAATTGGTAAGAGGATATCTCGTTTCGTCATCTGTCTCATGCGTTTCTGTGACGGACTTTCTCGTCAACTTGCCGTCTTTGTCATATTCATAAATAGTTTCTACAATATTGCGTTCAATCATTTTTTAGCTCCTCCTCTACAATTGTTTTAAGAACTTTGTATGCTTTATCAAAATTAATATTTGAAATCGCGTAATCAAAATCATCTCGCATTATCATTTCTGTGAACTGTTCATTCTCATTAAAACAACGTTTATAGAATGTTAGTGCATCATCTTTTCGTCCATTAATGGCTCGTTCTTCACGAACTTCATCTGGTACGTGAATATAGATAGTTACGAATCGAACATCAGAAAGATCAAGCGAGAGATTGTGCATATACTCGATCCCTCTATAGTCGATTACATAAAAATCTGAATCTAGTAATTGCTGCTTTGTTGAGAAATATTCATAACCAGAGATGCACGTATAAGCAACCATTTGATCTTTATACTGAGCTACTTCCTCTGGTGTAATAAATGTATGAGTATCTCCCTCTCCATCTCTACGAGCGCGGGTTGCATATGATTTAAGCTGTCTATATCCATGTTCTTTACATAGCTGGTTAACGAGTGAGTCTTTTCCAGACCCACTCTTGCCAACAATTAGGAAAATTGTGTGCATATTTATCACTCCTTGTCACGAAGAATTAGATTAAGAATTACGCCGACAATCAAAGCTAGTGCAGTTGCAGAGAATGATATTATTTGACCACCAACAACTAGTCCACTGATGCCAAGAGACAAAACTGCAGATACTATAATCAGATTCTTCTGTACATTAAGATCTACTTTCTGTAACATCTTAACACCAGAGCATGCGATAAAACCATAAAGAATAATAGCCGCCCCTGCGAATACACAGCTTGGAATTGAATCTATAAATGCTTGAACTGGAGCAATAAAACCAAGTAGTCCAAGAAGAACTGCTGCTGTTGCTGTCACCCATACAGATGCTACACGACTGAATCCAATCGTCGCTACACTCTCTCCGTAACTACATGAGCCAAGACCACCAAAGCATGCACTAATTAAATTGCCTAATCCTTCACCAAAGAAGATTCTACCAAGTCCGGGCTTCGCATAAAGATCTACTCCGATGATTCCGCCTAGTGCAGCATGATCGCTAAGAGCTTCCATACAAGCAGATACAGTATATGCTACAAACATAACAACTATAGGGATAATAGTGCTCCATTCAATTACTCCCCAATGAGTAAAAGCAAAATCTGGCATTTGTACAAATTTAAGATTATTAAATACGGAAAAGTCTACAAGAGCACATACTCCTGTAACTGTAAGGAGTACTGCGATTGCATATCCAATTAATATACCAAGCAAAAATGGTAGTATTCTCACAATGCCTTTAGCATAATGAGAAATAAGTGCAATAGAGAATGTTGTAATTAGTGCCACAACGATTCCCCATTGTCCAGTTTCTCCGACGTAGCCAGAAATGAAACCCATTAGATTCACTCCAATTACTGTTGTGACCGCGCCAATAAGAGCTGGAGGGAACACCTTGTAAATTGATTGGTATGGAATTTTAGTGAAGATGAATCCCAAAATACAATATACAAGACATGCTGTTAAACCTCCAATTGCTATACCTGTATAACCACCTACACCAAGTGCAAATAATACTGGTGCGACGAAGGCTCCGCTGGAACTCAGGAACATAGGAGATTTTCCTTTAGTTACAAGAATATAGATAAGAGTTGAAAGTGCTGCGCCTATAAGAGCGCCAGATGTTGCAACCCCACAAATGTTTGCAATCAAGACGGTTGCCACGAATACAGATAAGACCATTTGCGTACCAAATAACAACATTTTGCTAATTGGCGGTTTATCACTAATCCCATAAATCATAATATATATAATCCTCCTTATTGCGTTGATTGGAATTTTTAAAATATACTCTAAGATAGTTTAAATTTTTATCACGAGCAAACTGTAATTTTATTGGATCGGATTCTGTCCACACTTTTATAGCGGTTTTATAATAGCTTGATGTTTGCGCTTTTTGCTCCCATTTTTCTTTTTTGGCAACATCTTCTGGTGAATTTGGATTATATGGATGTCCACCATGAGTCCAAGTAAAATTAAGTTCGATAAATAAGTCTTTATGTTTTACGTAAAAATCACAAGCGAAAGGATATCTTTCATCTGTATTATAATTACGCTCTATGTTATTTTCTCCATATGTTTCAATTAACATTTTATAATATTCGTCTTCAGGAGTAGATAGACATCCTGTATGATTTTTTCGTTTGGTGTCCCATATTTTAGCAACAATTTCTGGAGTGTTTAATTTTTGTTTGACCTCTTCTGCTTTCCATGGGTTGTCTACTCCGTATTTTTCTAACCAAGTTGTTTTACATTTATCAAGAACTTTTTGTGAGGCAAATGGCATTTCTACTCCAAGTTTTTTTAAATTAGTGCTTTTAATTTTATTTCTAGTAGCTTCAGAACCTATTTGATATTCTACGCCATATTCTTCTAAACATGTTTGTCTAATTTTACTACGTATGTCTTCAGATTCAACTGGAGACGGGGCTCCATATCTTTCTAGACATGTTTGCTGGATTTTTTGATTCACTTCAGGAATCTCTCGTATATTATGGACACCATATTTTTTTAAGCAAGTTTCTTTACGTTTATTATTAATTAATTCTTGACGTTCTTTAGTTCGAGGAGCCATGCCATATATCCATCCATCTTGAATGTATTTGTCAATTTCATCTGGTGGTACTCGTTTATTTTTGCCATCTTTGTTCATATAAACAGTACCTTTAAAATGTTGTAAATTTTCGTACCCTTTATTGACATTCATATTCTTTTATTGCAATTCGTAACTGCTCAATAACTTCGTCAACACTTGAGCACATAACTCCATACCTTTTAAGCATACCTACAAGCAAAAGGTTTAAATAACTAAACTGTGACTCTGCGAATTCATGAAGTGCTTCTACTTTTGCATCCATAACTGTACGAGAACATTCTCTTGTATCAGTATAAAGTGAAATAATTTTTTTATTTGTAGCCCCAGTCCTTTCAATTTCTTCTTGACACATTCTCGCAAAATATGCACATTCACAAACTGTTCCAATGCCCGGAGTGTCTCCATCTACGATTGCTACAACAATATCGTCATGGTCAAGATTTTGTGTAAAATCTCCATAGGCGATATCTTCAGCCTTCGCACATTTTGTCTTATCGTTAATGCTGGTGTTACGCTGACTTACGTATAGCTCAATTTCAGGGAATTCTTGTTCAATTCTTTGTGCCACTTTTTCATTGTAATCTCTCCAGCATTCTGCAAAAATTTGTGAGGCCAGATATACTCTAATCTTTTTCTTCATATTACCTCTCCTTATCTTCTCGGTCATTATTTGTCCAATATTCACTTATTACTACTCCCAAGCATTCCTGCGCCGCGCTCAGTCTTGAGATTTGTAATATCGTCTACATCGACTTCTTCGATCTCTACTTGAGGGATTTCTTCTACAGCGAATTGTGCAACAGCCTTGCAGTATGGAACACGAATGAAATTTTCTTCCTTTGTAACTTCTGAAACATTTTTGGTAATTTCGATAGGAATGTCATTGCCATTATAGAGCGCTACAAACCACTCTCCTGTAAAGTTAGAATCAATCTGTCCAGCCATAACGAACATTGCGGACTTTGTATTACTTCCGCGTTCTCTAAACCCAATGCGGTAATTGCTATCAAAAGTACTACAGATTCCTGTTGGAACTAGCTTGACTGTATGAGGCTGAATCACAACAAATTCTTCATCGAAACAAACATAAAGGTCATAGCATCCATCACCCTGTCGCTTACTAGGAATCTTTGCGTCAGGTCTTGTCTTTGCAAACTTAATATGTGCGTTCATCAGCAAATCCTCCATTACCAAAACCAGATTGGACTCTTGCCGTTAAAAATATAATTTAGATAATAGAAGCTCTTATTGATGCGGAAAGTTCCATAATCCTCAAGATATTTCTTGATCTCATTGTCTACATCTGTTAGCATTTTTTCAATAGTTGCTTCACGATTCTTCTTTGCAGCCTCGATCTTTTTATTTCTCTCTTCCTTTTCAGCATCCTTCCTCTGCTTAACGATTGAGCTAAGTCTCTTGTATTCTTCAGATGCTGCCTTAAGTTCCTCTTCTAGTTCTTCAATTGTCTTCTCTCTTGTAATATCACCCATTATTCATTACTCCTTTATTATAATTTTGTATTGTATAAAACAATTTCTTGTCGTTTCATTGTCTCATGAACGTCAATGAGACGCTGATTTGTGCTCCCACGAAATGGTAATGTAATATCTCGCATAGAATCTATATATGGGCCATCAACTACAACATCGCACATTGCAAGAATGTAATTTGTCAATAGACTATTGTCAAAACAAATATCAACTGATGTATCAAAGTCGTTGATTGTTAATGTGTATCCAGTATATAGCCAGATGTCTTTGTCGTGAAATTTTTCTCTAAATTCATTAATGATCTGATATACTTCTGTCAGATTTTCATATTCTAAAGGATGGCCACCAGATAATGTTAAACCTTGTACCCATGGCTTATTTAATGCGTCAAACAGCTTTTGCTTCGCAAGATCATCAAATTGTTCGCCCGCATTAAAATCCCATGACTGAGGATTTTGACAATTATTGCAATGTACATTACATCCAGACACCCAGAGTACTACTCGTACTCCGGGGCCGTCTGCGATTGAGCATTTATTGATTCCTAAATAATTCATATGAATCACCTACTAATAATTTTGTCGTGTTTAACACGCATTTCAACTTCTTGTTGCTTGCCCTTATTAAATGCAGTTTTGTAATCATTTGTCAAATATCCGGTTACACGACGCAATCTTTTAATATCATTACTATTGCACATTGGACAAACATCATTCATTTCATCGCAATATCCACAGTTCATACACTGGTCGTTTGGGACATTCAAAGCGAAATAAGGGATATCTTTATCCATTGCATAATTGACAATGGTTTCAAGAGCTTTAACATTGTTTTTTGCTCCAGAATCTAATTCAACATAAGTAATGCATCCTGCATTTGAATATCCTGTTAGCTGTGATTCAATATCAATCTTCTCAAATGGATTTACTTCTTTCCAAACAGGAACATGAATTGAATTAGTAAAGAAGTCTTTGTCAGACACATTAGGAATTTCCCCATACTTCATTTTAAATTTCTGCATAGCAGTGTAACAAAGATTCTCTGCAGGCGTATAATATACACCAAAGTTGAGATGATATTCTTGCTTAAACTCTGCACATCTATCCTTGAATAGTTGCTCAATGTGCTTTGCCAATTTCATTCCATCTGGCTCTGTATGATCACAACCAATGAGAATTTGCAGCGTTTCGGCCAAACCTAATTGGCCTAGTGCTAAAGTTCCATGTTTTAAAGCAGAACGAATGCCTTCTTCTGGTACATACCCAGCCATAACATTATTTTCATACATAAACTTTGCCGCTTCTGGAGATTGAGAACAAATCCAATTAAAGCGCTCCAGAAGCATATCTTTTGCTTCATTGATTTTTTCATTCAAAAGGTTCATGAAATTATCAACGGCCAATCCTTCTAAATCTTCTTCAAAAGACGCTGAATTTTTGAGAGCAGCTTCTTTTGCTTCCATCGCTAATGTTGGCATAATAATTGTCACAGGACAGATGTTTCCTCTGCCGTCCTTTAGCTGACCAAAACCATTAATGTCATATCCATTTGCTGTTCTACACGTGTTTATCAGATGTTGCCATCTGCACTGACTATATCTTCTATCTTTCGATAGCCTTCCGCTTCGGTTCTCAGTTGCTTCGTTTCCTAAAACAACGGCAGCGCCAATCTCTGCCCCTACTCCCATACATTCATCAGGGATAGTCGATACACTTTTAATTAAGAATAGTTATTTTATATGGCTCAATCACGAATTCATTTTCATGTTCTTTGATATGATTGTTTATTTTATTTCTAGGGATCCCACAACATCTCGATGCCAACCTAATAGATTCAAATATTTCTTCTTTATTTGTTGTTAAATTTAAGATTTTTAATGCAGTTCCTTTTTTATGCCCTTTTGGTAAATACTCTCCGTATTCATTAGATGCATAAGCAATTTTCCATACATTTTTATATAAAGTTTTTGTGGTATTTGTTACTCTATTAGTAATAAATCTATGGGTATTTTCTTGAAAATACTTTTGGCATTCAAAAGCAGTATTAAAAAACAATTCTTCTTGTGTAATTACATTAAAACACTTAATCGCTTTTGCATTTGGATTATTTTCACCAATTTTAGTTTGACGAATTTTTTCTTTAATAGCATTCAATTCTTCGTCTGTTTTAGATTGATATGTATTTCCACCACTTTTATATATTGCATCTGTCTCATTATATCCGTCAAAAACACTATTATAGAATCTAATCCAATATTGCTCTTTAAAGTTTAATTCATCTTGAGTAATAGCTGTATCAATTAACTCAATCATAAAATTGTCTTTGCCATATTTTCTAATTGCTCTTGCAAGGTGCGTGTCTAGAATGTTATTAATTGCATCACTAATATGTCGTTGAAATCTTTGTTCAATAGGACGAATAGATTGCCCTATGTACACTTTGCCATTTATTTGATTGGTTATTTTATAAATAAACATTTAGAATCACTCCAATTTCTAAATACTTATTTACTATTCTTAATTACTTAGCACGGTCTCAACTCGTAGAGTCCTAACCGTTAGCCTAAATTAGACACCCTCTGGCGAGGTTCAAAAGGTTTTACATGAGCTATAAGTTTACGCTTACCCATGGTACTGAAATACGTTCTTGGATCATTAATGTCATAACCAGCATTATTACTCCAATCTACATTGGCATAATTAGGATAAAGTCTAAGACTTGTAGACTTTAAAGCCAACTTGAATAGGTCATAATTTGGATCTTCTGGCTTGCGGTTTACTCCCTTCATGCACTGAAAAATTCCACACGGGAAAATACTAGTGCGATGAAGTTTGCCAATACCTTTGATAGAAACATCAAGTAGTGCTTTAGTTACCATACGTCCTTCTGGAAGCGTACAAGTACCATAATTAATTGATGTAAATGGGAGCTGATTTCCAGAACGACTTTGAAGTGTATTTAAATTGTGGTACATGCCCTCAACGGCCTGATAACATTCGCGCTGTGTCATGTCAAGAGCATATTCATAAGCTTCTGGATAGTTCTTGTATTCATCCCAGTCGATTGAGCGGGAATCATTAAAGTCGCAATCCCAATGTTCATCCCACTCATCATGCAAACAATATTTGATACCATCCTTAAAATGTTTATAAAAGCTCTTTCGCACATACGGAACCATTGTCCAGTCAATATGAGTAGCCGAGACACCCGTCTTGTCCCATATTTCTATGGGGACTGACTATATCTTAACGAGCGTATCGCTCGCAAAACCCATTTCGAGTTGCGTATCAATAGCAACCCTACTCCCCCGATTCGAGGATAGTCGATACAGGATTATAATTGTTTATATCAATAATCTCGCCATTTAATGTCCAATATTTTTTCATTTTATGATAAATTGGCAAATAAGAATATGTTTTATTTAGTGTTCCTCTAAATCCATCTTTAGAATATCCTTGCCCATATTTATCATATGTTTCTTGCAATGTATGATCAACGTAATACTTTCTAACTTGAACAATGTCTTCGTCGGTCATTTTTGCGTTACCGTTTTGACTTCCCGGATTAGACTTTTGTGCATTATGTGCTTGTATATTTTCTTTTGTATATACTTCGCTCATAATACCTTGCCATGTTGTACCATCCCATACTTTTTGGAAAGCTGAGTAAGATATTTTGTCCTTAAAAAGTTTCCAACACTCTTCTAACTTTAATTCACACATAGCATATATTTCTCTAATTTGAACGACATCTTCGTGAGATAGTTTTGCCGCAGGATTTGCGTCCCATTGATTTGATTCTCCACCAGCAGTAAGATTATATCCTTTTTCTGGACTTTGAGAATTATATTTTTTTATATAATATCTTTCTAATCTTCCAAGTTCCTCAAAATCATCTGTTGAATCAATTTGTTTTATAGAGAAATTGTCTAACCCATATTTTCTCATGGCTTTATATAAATGTTTTGTATTATTTTCATTACGTCCCTCTGTAAGATGCCTAGACCATCTATACTCCAGCGAGCATGTTGTAATTCCAATATATACCTTGCCATTTATATTATTGGTAATTTTATAAACTATCAATCAATTCATCTCCAATCAAGAGATTATTGATTTTAAACAATTATTTTCCCACGGGATTACCATGCTCAAAAAAGTTTAGGCTTCCCCGTTAGCATATATGCTTTTTTATTAACACACATACCCCGCTGATAAACGGAAAAGGTTTAACAGGCAGTATTATCTACCAAACTGCTGTAGGCTCTGTAGTTGGAAAATTACCGCTACAAGCTGAAAAGCGGTATTAACACTTTGTGCTGGTCTAACATCAGTCTGCCTCGTATTAAATCCATTGGCAAGCAAATGATCAAATGGAATGCTTAGGCAATTATGACTGCCGACAGCATAAGCATTAAGGTCATGGATATAAACTTCATTATTTTCATGATTCGCTTTTGCCATAGGCGATACAAGATATTCTAGAGCATATCTTTTAGTTACAACATCGCTCGCCTCTCCAATACGGCCACCAAATGAAGCTTCGTCAACATTTGCATTTTGGTTTTGGATATTATTCGCTGTTAGCTTTTCTGACACGGCCTGCATTAGCTCTTGATATTGATTTCTCGCCATTTCATGCAAGAAACGATAATTTACATATGCTCTGGCAGTTGTTTTGAACCGAGACGCCATTAGCTTTCGTTCAACCATATCCTGAATGTCTTCAACGGAAAGTTCAGAAGCAGAATTGCTTGACTCGATATCGAAAGCAACTTTTGCAGCAAAATCTTGAATATCTTCAAAATTCTCTCCATGGTAAATACTTTTATGTGCTTTTAAAATAGCGTTCTCGATCTTTGTTTTATCAAATTCTACCTTTCGTCCATCACGCTTAGTTACAATCAATTAGCATCCCTCCATCAAATAAAGCCCTTGGTTTTCTTTATATAGTTCATTCACATAATCTACAATTTCTTCCCAGTTATTAGCTCTGTAAATTCCATACACATCATCATGTACGTTTCGATTCCATGGCTTGTCAAGAAGCACTCTATCAACCGCATAATTTGTAGCCATTAGATTCTCTGCACAATCATCAACAAGTACATCTACATGCAATAGCGACTTGTTTTGAATACAGATAATATGTTTCTGGTCAATAAATGGGAAGTTATTAGCGAACCAATCAACTTTCCACGCAAAATTTGAGTAATGCGTTGCTGTTGCAACGTAGACATCATACCCATTATCAATTAGCTTCTTAACACCCCACTGAGAATCAGGAGCTGGGGATAGTGAATCCCACAGCTCTTTCTCCATAAAAATAGAAGTTAGTTCCTCAGCTACTTCAAATGGAAGGCATTTGTAAAAGTCATATTGCGTGAAAATCTCTGTCGTTAGTTCTGTGTCATGTCTCGTGTTATATAGCTCTAGAGTTTTCTCAATGAGATTATTAAGTACCTCATCACAATCTAGAGCCACGGTAAACTTATGCATAGTTGCCTCCAATAATTTCGTGTTGTTAATCCTGCTCTGGTTCGGAAGTGTTCTCTTCTTCCTTCTTGACATCAACAATGTCGCCATTCTCGTTAACGTCCTTACCAAGACTAATTGAACAAAAATGTTCAATCTTCTTAATTAGTCGCTTATAATCATTCGCTGACTTCTTGCCCGGTTGTCGCTTGAACTCCGCAATGTACTGAAGCACAACGCCACAAATTGCTTTCGAGCCACTGAGCAAAGCCGCCATCTGTACCTTCTTCATCTGTGTAGTAATTGCTTCTTTGAGCTCGTCGTTTGCAAGTTCAGATGCTGGCGGTGCTTGCTCGTCTGCTTCTTCTACGCTTTCAACGCTCTCTGGCTGTTCATAGTTTTCATTTTCATCCATGTTGAATCACTCCTTCTTCTAGTTTGTAATGCGATTATATCACAATAATTTTGTGCTGTCAAGATGTCTTTTTGGCACGTGTATGTTTTATTTTTTCGAGCCAAACGGTGTAGGGTTTAACTTTTTCAACGAACAAATGATCGTCTTCTTTCCTTCCAAGAATTGCAAGGCACTTGCCCTTCGAGATAAGATCAAAATATTCTTTTAGTTGTCTACTCCAAATAGTCGCTTCAATAATTCTATCAGAAGTAATCAAATCTAGATATGCGAAGGGATTGTTGTTTTTATCTTTCTTGCGCTTTATGTCTGATATAACACACAAGACAACTGTTTTTTCTCCATTCGGAACATCATCCCAATTAGCGTTTATTAAATCTACACCTTCTTGCAATGGGTTCTCTGTCAAAAACATTGATAAGCTTTCGTATTCCCATAGGAATTGATCTCTAGCATATTTTTGTTGGAACTCTGTCATATACGCTTTATATTTGACCTCTTGCACTTGGTCGAACTTTTCTTTACGCTTTGCATTATACAATTGCAGCACGGCTTCTTTGTCTACTTTTTTACCAGCCTTGTAATCATCTACGTTGATATCCCAATTTAGCAATAATTTTGCTTTTGTCCCATATGATTGAACTGGTTTATATTCTTTCTTATCATACGATAAGGCAGCATACTTTCTCATCAGCTTCATTTTATTAGAAGTAGGGAAAGCACCAGCTTTAATTAGAGCAATTGTGGCCGCTTTATCTTGGATTTTTGACAGATAATCATCAAAGCTGCTATATGGCTGGTTCTCAATAATCTTAGTAATTACTGACTCGCCAATGCCTTTTACTGCGCCAAAACCAAAAAGGATTTCTTTAGTCTCTGGCTTAGCCTTAAAAGAAAATTCAGACTCATTAATCTTAGGCGGAAGTACTTTGATTCCCATTCTATGACAATCTGTAATAATAACACTAAGCTTTGAAGTATTGTCCGACTTCGCTGTCAAAAGTGCGGTCATAAATTCTACTGGATAATATACTTTCATCCATGCGGTAAGATAAGATAACAGACTATAAGCAACAGCATGCATTTATACCCCTGCTTTCGCAGTATTTAAAAGGGATTAGACCATACCATCTTCTCTGAGAGAAGCACCTTGGTGGTCGTTGAGGGTCATTACTCCCTGCTGATTGCCCAATCTCCACAACTATTACGCCTTGGTATGTGAAGCTCTAAGGGTGTTCCAGCATATTCGGTGTTCAATATATTGTCGCCAATATAAGGGGCCATTGTGTTAACCACGATTGAAGCTATATTCTGCTTGTTTCTCAAGTAAAGCCCAAACTTCTTTGATTTGTTGCTCTGTCCATTGTTTTTTTCTTAGCCCATCTGCAAATTGTGTATACAAAGAGGCCATAACATCTTTCTTTTTTTTGCCGATGGCCCTACGTCCAGTGTCCTGTTCTACCTCATTAAAACCTGCATATGCAAGCAAATGGAGCGAATCTTCTTGATATAAAAGAATTCCCCATGTTTTTTGAAATAGTTTTTTTAAATCTGGATGTATACATTGAATGGATTCTGGGCACAATTTATTTTTGCAATAATCAGGAAAACTATTTTTTGTTCCGGGACGATTACTTGCATTTATGGCGATAACATCCTCAATGTTGTCAACATGCGCCGCAATACTCATGTTCCTTGCCTCGGCGCTTTCAAATTGGAAGATCCCAACAGTATTGCCAGAAGCATAGATTTCTTTAAATACTTTCTTATCATCAATATTTAAATGATTAATATCAACGTCTTTCCATGTTAAATTGGCATTTTTTAAAGCCGAATCGAGGATGTCTAATGTTTCAAGCCCAAGTGCATCTTCCTTAACGAGGCCCATTCCACCATCAGTATCTTGGCATATATGCATTTCAAATTGTGCCATAACATGCTTTTCATTATCTAAACATAATGGGGCATAATGTAATACTGGTTTAGGAGTTAATAGAGTACCGCTTGCATGACGACCCCGCGATTTTGGGAGCCCTTCAAGCTCCATAACATATTTAAACCATAAAGGGAATTGTTTATAAATTTTATCAAGTTTTTCGTTCTTGCCAATAAGGTCTTTAAGCAACATGTCTTTGTCTTCCGACTCACCAAGATCGTTTAATGTCTTGATTGTAGGAATCATTTTTGTTACTTCGTTCCTCAGACTATATGGGATTTGCCCAAAGTATGGGCTGTCCTGTTTGTCATTTAATACTTTTCCAATATCACTAATTGCTACTTTAGTGCTGAGTGTATTGAATGTTGCCATTGGTGCAACGTGATCTTGTCCAAAAATATCACACAGGACTTGGATTGCTTCTTGTCTTCTAGCTTTTGAAATATCTAAGTCAATATCTGCTGCCGAGCCTTTACGACCTAGATTCGCGAATCTTGTAAAGTCTAGATCATATTTTACACTATCTATTTGAGTAATATTTAGCATAAAAACGCAAAGGCAATTTGCAGCGGAACCACGACTATACCCTCTTGGGATTCCACGCCTATCACATTCATTACAAAATTCATGCTGAATTAAAAGATAGTTCAAAAAGTCTAATTCTTTCAAGACGGGAATTTCAGACTCAATTCTTTCTCTACGTGCGTCCTGTTCTTCTTGTGGCATATGCCCAAACTTTTCATCAAATGTAGAATATACTAAATATCTAAAATATGACTCTGTGTCATATCCGTCTGGGATATGAGCCTTTGGCATTATTGTACCCTTATTTAACTCATAATCAATATTGTCATCCACCATATTGGCAATGTGAATTGTTTCATCAATACCATGCTGAATTACCCTGTCTAGATTCCAATTTCCAAGATATTTATAAATGTCTTCTTCATTTTGAAGGTGGCATCCAATATAAGTTTCTCCTGCTTCTCTGCCTTCTCCAATTTCTACAAAGATTGAATGTGTATCTAGTTGATCTGCTCTCAGCATATGAGCATCTGTTGTAATGACATATGGAATTTGAAGATGATTAGCAAATTTCCAAATAAGAGTGTTTGACCTTAGCTGAGACTCTGTTGGATGTGACTGAATCTCACAAGCAACATAATCAAATGTGTCTTTAAGCAGATTAACAAATTCTTCTGCTTCTTGATACATTCCTGTGTCAAGGTATTTTGCTAGTCGTCCAGCTTGACATGCAGTGAGACAAATAATACCTTCCCCTAAATTGTTGTCTTTGATCCACTGAATTGACACTCTTGGCTTTTTATACATGCCATTCGTACATCCTTCTGATACTATTTTAAAAAGGTTATCTTTCCCGATTTGATTTTTTACAATTAAAAGCAAATGATATCTTGGTTGCACATTGTCTTTTGTATCGTTTTTAAGCATATGGTCATCACATTCATAAATTTCACATGCAGTGATAGGTTTGATGCCAAGCTTTTGACATTCAATAACGTGATTCATTGACGCATACATAAAGCCATGGTCACTTAGAGCAATTGCTGGTTGCCCATTGTCTTTCGCATACTGAGCAATTTGTTTTACAGTAAGAATAGAGTCAAGAAGTGAGCCTTGAGCGCTATGTACGTGGAGATTAACGAAACTCATTTTTTTCACCCCCTAATGCACGATATTTATTTTTAGACAATATCTTATCTTGCACAATATCTAAATTGTGTGGGATGTTGTTTAATATTATTTTTGTAATTTTTAAAGAATCTTCTGAATGAAATCGAAAATATCTATTGTCTTTTTTCTGAACTGTTGATAGGCCAAATTTGTTTTGAAGGGATGATATCAGCTCTTTTCTTTCAGACTCTGTTTCCAATGGAGCGCACAACTCCCAATATCCTTTTATATTACAATGCGCATCGTCTAACATCCAAATAGAGAATGAATATTCATTAAGACAACGAATTAAGTCTATCTTTGTCATATCTCGAAACGGCTTTAACGAATAGTATGTCCTAGTATTGAATCTATAAAAATCTTGACAATTACATACACTGCCCATTATAGAATATTCTTTTTTTCCATTGTACTCCGTTGGAGTCATCTCGCACAAATCTTTCATAATTTCATATTTATAATACAGATAATCTTTTTGATTTTTTGCATGACTTACAATAAACAATGGGAAATCTTCTCTTTTATCAATGTGTCCATCTCCTAGCAATGAACCAATAATTAAATCATGCTGTTGTGCATTTATTTGTTTATTTTTCATCCTAGTGTATGTGTCTATATGGTGCTTTTCTTGTCCCCATTTCTCTATTACTCGTTTTGTACAGCTCGCGATTTTTGCCATTTCGTCATGATTCAATCCTCTTTCAACGAACATGTCATAATACCAATTGTAATTTTGATAAATCGCTTCAAAATGAGCATTATTTTGCTTTATATATTTTTTAGTTAACCCCATACTTCCTGCTTTATTAGAGACTGCCGTATATGTACGGGCAATCCCAGAAAAATCATTTATTTTCTCAACAATATCTTTTAATGGAAGGTATTGTGAATATAATTTTTCTAGATACTCTTCCTGTTCTTTAGTCCAAGTCACTTTCCCCATCTTCTCACCCCCAATAGTAATTTTGTATTGTTATTCCACTAATACCAATTGCTTGGCGGCGCGTGTCACCGCGGTGTATCGCCATTTTCTTTGTTCGTCCGCATCTCCAAACGCTTCGTCAAAAACTACAACTCTGTCAGCCTCTGAGCCTTGGTATTTGTGAACAGTGCACACATACCCAAAAGCAAACTGTAATGGTTTCTCAATACCAGCAAATTGCTTCCAATTATCAGCATTCACAGTAGGCTTGCCAGTAGTAAGTAACTGATAATCAATCATCAAGTCTTTATAAATTCCTCCATCATTAGAAGCGAATGTAGCATAAATCACTTTCCCATAAAAGTTTGATTCCATAATGTGAATATTTTGCAACGTACCGATAGTGCCATTAACAAGCTCGTTACCAACGTTATTAATTTTGTTCCAGCTATTTTTAAGGCAAATTACTTTATCTCCTTCTACTGGCTCGTCGCGGTAGTTATCTCCGAGAATCCGTTTTCTCATGTAGTAATTAAGCTCATTCCGAGTTTTATTTTTCCCACAAAGAATCTGATCTGCACCAAGCAACATTTTATCTGACACTTTACTTCTAGGAAGAACACGGCATCGTTTATCCTCTGCAGTATAATGCAGCTTCATTCCATGCCGAATATCCATAGAAAGTTTAATAATCGGATTATCAAGAGCCTGTCGCACAATTTCATCAAGGAAAACGTGTGGATTGCTCAAAATAGTTTGTTCTCCAGAGATTGGTGGAAGCTGCGCTGGATCACCAAGGAAAATTGTGTATACATGATGAGACAGCAACAAATCAATCATTTCCTGCGGCAACATACTCGCCTCGTCAACGACAATAAGCTTGTATTTATGGTCAAGTTTGGTCTTCGGAGTATGAATATATGTGCCATCAGCTTGCTCTTCTGAGTGGTATAACAACTTATGCGCCGTCATTGTATTTTTATTGCCCTTTTCTTTAAGAACCAGAGCGGCTTTGCCTGTAAACGCGATAAAGACCACTTCATTGTCTTTTAACTTTAGTTCTTTGATAATATGACAAACTAGGAAACTTTTACCAGTTCCGCCAAAGCCTGCAATAACAGTATATGGCTTATTCTCTTTATACCGCTGACAAGCAATTTCTAGTCCTTTCTTCTGTCCATCTGTTAGCTCCAATTAAACCTCACCACTTTTCATTGCCTGTCTTTTCTTAAATTCCTCTCTTTTCTTCTTGCGATCTACTGCATATTTATAGTGCTCTTCCGAGCAATAATAGGTATTATGTTTACCAGCATGCTTTACGAACGCATCTTCTTTATTTAATTTGCACTTACAATAAGCGCACGTACACTTTTTACTCATTCAACCAACCTCCTATATAATTTTGTATTGTATATTACTCGGCAATACTCACTGCAGGAGAAATGTGAAAGAATTCTGTATGGCTTCCTACGTCAATAATAGTATCTCCTGCGGCATTCCACATTCTCGTATAATAAATTGCGAAGTAACGTTCATTGCAAAACTTTGTAATTTCTTTATACGCAGCCTTACGCACTTCTTCGTCAGTTAGGCCATCCTCAAATGTAGCAAGCTCTCGTGCCTCGTGATAACTATTATAAAAATAAAGCTTATGCGTCATTCTCTGGCTCCTCCTTGAAACTCTCCCACATATCCTTCCAATAAGTCTTTTCGTCACAATCTAGCACGTACTGCACGACTTCGCTATTAGTGCTCTTGCCCTCAGCTAGAATATGCTGAAGCAGATCCATGTCAATAGACAGCGGAATATACGAGAGAATATAGTCGCCATTATCCTCTAGACTAGTTACCATTAGTGTCGCGTTCTGATTGTTCGTGTTGTTCTTTTTCATAATGTAAATCCTTTCTTAAATAAAATATTTTTTAATCCAACTTAAAAATGTGCTTTGTCCTTTTTGAATATTATTTGTTGCGTTATCTTCGACGTCATACTTTCTCTCGCACTGTGAACAAACCTGTCTTCCTTCAGGAATAATTTCACCACATGCGACACAGCAATTATTATATTCAATCATATCATGCATCAACTCCTTAACTATAATTTTGTATTGTTCAACTATACATATAATATCACAAAATTTTGATTTGTCAAGTAGTTAAATGCATAAAAAATGGGGAGATAAGTTCTCCCCTAAATTTTATTCTGATAGCATTTTAAGAAAATCGTCCTCGCTAATAATTGGAATATTTAATTCAATAGCCTTCTTATTCTTGCCGCTTGTGCTTGTGGTATCATTATTAATAAGATAGTCAGTCTTCTTGCTCACTCCAGATACATATTTGCCGCCATTGTCTTCAATGGCTTTAACAAGTGCATCCCTATTTGGGTAATGAGTTAAACTTCCTGTAATGCAGAAGCTTTTACCATCAAGATTGGAACTAGAACCCACATCATTCTCAACGATAAAGTTCATCTCAACAGGAAGCAATTCAACCATTGGATCTTTGCTATCCCACCAGTCATGAAGTGACTTATTTGTAATCTCTCCGAAGTCATCAATCTGCGAAAAATCATATCCATTAGCTAATGCTTGTACAAAATCATAATGGTCTCCATTAAATTGCTTACTAATAGCTTTTGCCGCAGAAGAGCCAATATTAGGAATACCAAGCGCAGTAATAAATCTATCAAGCGTTACTGTCCTTGATTTTTCAATAGAATCTAGCAGTTTATCTACAGATTTTACCCCCATCCCCGGCAGTTGTGTAATTTCATTCTTATGTTCTTTCAAACGATAAATGTCCTTATAATTATGCAAAAATCCATGGGAAATTAGCAGCTCAAGCGTCTTCTCTGATAGACCTTGAATGTCCATCGCCTTTTTAGAAACAAAGTTCTCAAATTTAGCAAGATTTCTTGCGGGGCAATTGTCATTAGGGCAATATAAAACATTTGCATTTCCTGTATTTTTAATTTCAAGAGTAGCTCCACAAGATGGACATTTATCAATTAATGGCAATTTATAATTTTCTGGATTATAGTCAAGATTAACTTCAATTGCGGGGACTACCATATTGCGTTTGCTGCAACAAATTCTATCACCAATCCTTAACTTTAGTCCATCAATATAATTTAAATTATGTAGTGTCGCACGAGATACATTGGAATCCAATATTGAAATTTCGTCAAACAATCCAGTCGGAACAACGATGCCATTTCTAGATGTGTTCCATTCAATTCCACGAAATATGGTTACAACAAGGTCGTCTTCTTCCTTTTTTGCAATACCGTATCTATAATGATGACCAGTTCTTCCAAGAGAAAGCCCATATGCATAATCATCATAACGAATTACAGCACCATCGCATGGAATTCCATGGTTGTCAGCATATTCATGAATATTTTTTATAATGTCCGCAAACTCTTCTGCTCCAATTCCACTAATTCTTTGATGATAAATTACATCAAAACCTAAACTAGCAGCTAATTCAAACCTCTTATAAAGAGAATTGATGTCATCCATTCCTTTAATAACATCAAAAAGCATAAATCTCATATGACGTTTCGCGCACTCTCTGCTATCCAACAGAGAAAGAGATCCGCTTGCTAGATTTCTACAATTTGAATATTGTTCTGATTCTGGAAGTGTTGTATTAATTTTATCAAAATCTTCTTTATAAATTACACTTTCACCAACAACAGTTAGGTCTTTGTGATATTTAATTTTAAGAGGTACATTTACAAATGTCTTAACATTATGAGTGACTAGACTACCTACCTCACCATTACCTCTAGTGGATGCTTCTACAAGTTCTGCATCTTCTCCGTCAGATTTGTATACTAATTTTGTTGTTAGACCATCGCCTTTTATCATAACAAGGACATCTTTGTCTCCTTCAAATTTTACAATATCCTCAACAGATTTTGTTTTATCTAGACTTAAGAGTGGAATATCGTGAATCACTTTAGGCAATGAATCAACAACTTTATATCCCACAGATTGCGTGGGCGAATTTGAAAAATAACAATTAGTTTCTTGCTCTAGTCTACTTAACTCATCAAAATATCTATCATATACATCATCTGGAACCAATGGCTGATGGTTATAATAAGCATCACGATATTTATTGCATAACGTAATTAATTTTTTAATTTTATTAATTTGATCCATTATCATACCTCCATATAAATCCGCCTGAAGTTTTCTGATCTCCGTTACAACATGCTCGTATATTATTTGCTTTAATGCCTGTAGAAAATTCCGCTTGATTAGCAGACGTATATGTTGCAATAAATACATTATTTATATCATATTGAACAACTGCCTTATATTTTTTATTTACTCTTTTCTTACGTTCGGTTGGCTTTACTATTTGCCCCGGAGTATATTCTGATTTAAACATCCAAATGCAATTTTTATATATGTGTATTTTCCCATTACAGGCAGCAGATATATTTGCATAATCGTATCCTGTAATAATTGAGGCATTATGAACACTTCTATACTCATTGATTAAATTTCCATGAATATCAAATTGTAGAACTTGTTTACTTCGTTCTTTATTTGCTTGATATAGTTTCTCTTTAAATTCTTCTGGAAAGTGCTTCCCTTTCATTGAAGATTTCCTACCAGAAGCAAGTTCTCTTAATTTCTTTTTAGTTTCTTCTGTATGTCGTTTGCCATAAAACGGATTGTTTTTGCCTGCAAGTTTGTGATTACCATAATTTGGATTATCCTCTCCTGTAAATCTTCCAGTCCTACTTGCACTAATTTTTTGTTTAGTTTCTTTGGACATAATATACCCAAGCTTTCCATCTCCACCCTTCGTCTGATTGTATCCATTTTCTGAATTCGTAGCATCATATAGTTCTATCATCTCTTGCTCTTTAATGCAGGCATCTTTTCTGTTTAAACCTTCAAACAATATTTCATGTTCAAAATTATCCCAACCATATTTTTTAATTGCATTCCAAAAATGTGGTTGATTCCTTTTATACCCATTGCCATTTGCCCAGCGTAGTTCAGGTGGATGTTTGCTTGTTATGCCAATATAAACCTTTCCGCTAGGACTAGTGTGTTTATATACGTAATATAGCTTTGCATCATTTGTCATTTGAAATTTCAATAATTTTGTATTGTCTAGCTCTTTTTACATTATCTACTTAACCTCCTTATTCTATAATTGATTTACTAAAAAATTCAATCATCCTAGCTTTATTGTTTCGTAAATCATTTTTGTTCTCAGAAACTGTTTCAAGAACTTCATCTAAAAGATGCATAAAACCTAACAAAGTAGTTTGATTCATTTCTTCAATCATCCATTTGCGGCATTCACATTCAGTATATTCTTTATCAGTACATTCTGAACGCTTTAATCCTAAGTCACAATTTATGCATACCGATTCCATATTTGATCTCCTAACTTATTTTTTGCTTATTTTAATAGTCTGTTAAAACTATGGCTCTATTCCAGAAACTAATCTTCTTGACTTCATTCTCCTTCACATTTTTATATAATACAGAGAACTTCTTAATTGCAGATCCCTTACTCATTGCATATGCAACTGCGACATCATCAGTAAACTTATGCCCAATCATCTGATTAGGTCTTGCAAAATAATAAATACCCATCATTTATTCCTCCATTGATTTACAATATTTACAAATTCTATTATTACAAGGCGCTTCTGTCTGTAATTTGTGCAACAGTTTATGAAGCTGATCATATTCACTGCTTGCCATGTTGTGTTCTTCTCCAAGCATATATAGTACAATATTTAATCTGTCCATGGCTCCAATTTGGATGCTTGTAGCGTATTCGACAGTATATAAGTGCATATCTATTAAACTTATTTTTCTTGCTTGTCATTTTTCTCCCTCAATTCATTTACAGCATCTACGAGCTCGTTGATTTTTGAAATAAGATCATCGCCAGATACGCCCATATTCCAACCATAACTTGTCAACTTTTTAAGCTTTTTGTCTTGGTATGTAAAAAAAGTATACTGGCCAATACGGTTATAGAGATAAGAAAAATCAACATTATGCATAATCCCATATTCTTGACCTGCATGATAACCATGGCCATCGCTAGTACACATCCACCATACATCATCAGTGGCACGTACAGAGCTAATATAACCAATGGTGCCATCCTTTGTTTCAACATAATCTCCTACATGAAATTCATAATCCATACAACTTTTTCTCCACAAATTCTATTGTTTACTTGCCATTATTATGGCAATCTTCACAAACCGCGTATCCTTTATATACATATTCGCCATCTACAATTTCATATCTGTCAAAAAACCCTGCCTCGAAATACATATCACCTTTTTTAACAGTTTTTCCACAACAGCTACATGTTGCAAATTCTTTATTGTCTGTCATAGCTTTACTCCTCATCGTTGCAAAATACGTCCTTATATTCCATAAACAAATCATTGATGGCCTCTGCCATGATTCTGTGCTCGGTATGTACTTCTTCTTTATAATAAAGGTTACGATACCAATTGAGAATTTCTAAAGGTGTGGTCATATTACACTCTTCAACTGCTTTCACAAAATAATTTTTAAGATCCATAAGTTACTCCTTATTCGTCTAATTTGTCCCTACATTCTGGGCAATAATCTTTATTGCCATCTGCATAATGAATCCATCCTGCTTTCTTCGCCTTGTCTAATGCTGCATCGTAGCTATCTGCATATTCACTATGCTTGCCGCATTTGTCGCAAATTCTACAATATTCCTTTGCAGTGTTAGTCTGGAGAGAACAAAGAAATAGCATGGAGAAAAGACATATCCACCACTTGTTGAAAACAATCGCAAGAGTAGTCCAGCAAATTACACATACGCTATTTCTGATTGCCCATGCCCACCATGCACTCTTATTCATATACCTTAACTCCTTATATTAAAATGTAATTTTTATCATTCATCTATGTAAATATGACTCTCTTTAAGTTCCCATTCAAACTCTGAGAAGTCACCGTCATCCGTCACAAATCTACCACGCAACAGATCCAATTCAACAATTTCATGATACCCGCCATCACCATCTTTATAATAATATGTATAACCGCCTGACGGATAACCATGTAACAAGTCTTGCACTTCCATATTTAACATTTCTTCGAAAGTTATATTTTTCATATACTCCCCCATATATTTAGCATATTTATTCTACATCTTTTGTTGTTACGAAAATTTGATATTCTCCAAATTTATCCTCTACTTTTTTTTCGTCTACCAGTTGCCAATCAATCGACACAATATTTGCCAGCGGGTACATTACCCCATAATTATCTTCTAAGTAACCATCACTTTTAATATCAATCATCATATATTCTGGAACACTACACAGCAATTTTTCTACAATTCCATAATTATATTCAAAACCAGTATGCCTATGACCGTCTACAGTAGTAAAAACAGGCTTAAACTTTTGAAGAGTCACCATATTCTTTCTAAATGCTTTTTTAAACAATCCCATACATTCACCTTAAAAATATATTTTTATTTGTTATTTAACACCAATTCCCTACTCCATAATTGGTATCTTTATTAAATTTCTGCTGGTCTTCAACCCATTTAATTAATTCTTCTTTATTGTAATATGTAATATTGCCTATAGTATGAGGGAAAATTAACATGTTTTTATACTTTGGCACAATTGGTTGCTCATAACAAGCAGTTAGACTACAATATCCAGAAGACGAATTTCTATATGGACAAGCATATTCGCAACATTGAATCATAATATTCCTCCTAAAATTTTGTTTTATTTCTACAGCAGATATAATACAATAGTTGTTAATGCAGAAGTAATAACATGCTTTTATACTTCTAATCCATAATTGGTGTATAACGAGTACGTTCATATGTTCGATGTTTATAGTCTTCAAAGCTCATAAAGAATGGACAGCTATTGGTGTTTTTACATCCACAATCTCCATAATTACAATGCCACCATTGATATTCTATATTTCCACTCCGCTCTGAATGTGGGCAATCCATTGGGTGCGATGGCATCTCATCTACTAGAATTTTCATAATTTATCCCTCGTTACTTAGAAATAACCTGCTCATAATGGCGTAGTTCAACAATTGCCTCCTTTATTGCACAAGCAGGAGTTCCATAATAAGTGCATCTAGAGCACGAATACTCAGGGCACTTCTGTAGTCTATTAATTAGATCGTTAATCATTTTTTTTAACCTCCTACATTAATAAGTCTTTCAATATAATTTCTGTCCTGTGAGAAGATAGGAATTTCATTATCAATTACCCACTTACTTCTCTTGATATAACCACAAATATTTCCTACTTCATCATACTCGGTAAGACTATCATCAGCCTTAATGCAGCAGCTACCACGCTTTAGAGTTGTAGAATAATCATTCCAGTTGATGCCCTTCTGAGTCATAAGCATATCCTGAATGTTGTTGCAAGACTTACCGTGAAGTTCCTTCTGACTGAAGTTTGCCTGACCTACAGACAGGATAGAGTTGCGAGTGGCATCTTGCTGTCGCCAGATTAGCGCATTGCAAACTTCCTCCTTGGGAATTGTAAAGACACGAGAATCAAACATGGCACCTTTATTTCTTGCGTTAATGAGAATTTTTGTATATTCGGTTAAATCCTTTGTAACACCACAATCGGCATCAAGATTGTTGTCAATATACTTTACAATATTGTCGTTAAATGCTTTATTAAATGTCAGCGTTGCCATACTTGCAGATACACTACACATCTTCTGTAGATTGTTGCCAAACCAAGCGTCAGTTGTAAGCTCTGCATAGTCAGTAAGCACAAGAGAAATTTCGTCGCTCTGTGTATAGCCAAGCACACAGCCCTGAATGTTCTCACAGAGATACTTCATTGTGTCTTGCATAGTCTTGACTAGAACATCATCAAAAGGTTTCTTAAAACCCCTTGTAAAAGTGTGAAAAGCCTTACCATCAATACGAATGATTACAGGCATCCTACGAGTAAGATAGTATCTAGTAATATTCTCATAGTTATTTTTCATACGGTTGCCAATTGTAGTCTTATCCATCTTTAATCCTCCTTAACGATTTCTTCTAGGCTATTGGTTTGTACATTATAAACATATGGCATTCCATTCGGCGCATAATAAGGAGACATATAGCCGTATCCAGAATGTCCCGCGTATTCATTGAAAAGTATATACACGATTTTGGTATTCGTATCATAATATAGGTCTTGCATAGCTGTTGGTCTCAAACGACCATTAGTATTCTTTATATAATCCTTAGACCCAGTTGAGACACATCCTGCTAGACATAGAAGAGAAATCGTCAAAGCAACAAGGCAAATAACTGTTTTAAATTGTTTTTTCATTTTCTTTCTCCATGTTGACAATCAAAAAATCATAAACATCTCCCCAATTATCAATAATAACCGGCACATTGTTAACAATTACATCTCCAATTTTAAATCCATGCAACCAATCCTCTTCAAACACAAAGTAACCAATCCATTCTTCTTGGTCATGGAACACTTCTTCGAGCAAATTAATAACAATATCGAAAATGTCTGTAATATAAAATCCACAAAAATCTTCACAAAGATCTTTTAGAGCACTATCAACTCTTGCCATTTTCGTGTCCAGATTTTCAAGATGCTTCATAGTATTAATAAAAGCTTCCTTAGAGATCATGATTTGCCTCCTCAATTTTTTTTGGATTTATTAGTTCAATCTTTACATAGCTATATAGGCCACCAGTGCAGTATATAATTCCATTTGTTATCGCCATTTCCAGTGGTACAAATTGCAGTTTATCATACTTAGATGTTCCATCTCCAATTTTATATCTTGCACCATTTTTATCAACAGACACTACAAACTCTTTGTATTTTAATACAGGATTATATTTAATCCATTCATTTTCTGTGTCGCATCTCGGACGTATTGTAAGAGGATAAGTTTCCATAAATTACTCCTTAATATTCAACTTATAACCGAGCTCCTTCTCAAGCTGTTTCTTTGACACTTCTCGTTCAATAACTTCAAATGTAGCCCATTTGTCATTTGACGCGCAAACATTAAATTTTGTAAGTATTTTTCTGGAGCCCAACTGATACTTCCACTCTTCATATTCTTCTTGTGTTATATTAGTAAGTGTAAGATCAATTTTTGGAAAATGAACTTTAATTTTGTCACCGTTACTCGCATAGCATACACCTGTATAATCAAGATAAGGAGTGCCATTTTCAACATAAATCTTTACGTCAGTGGGAGTAATTTTGCTATCAATAATTACATGATTATTCATTGCTTGTTCTCCTTTTATTCAACCAATCACAATACTTTTGACATTCTTCTTTTGATGTAAACCCAATATTTTTACCATATGTGAGTTGATCTCGCTTTTCAATAACATCATCACAGAACTTATCATATACAAACTGGATCCCAAAATCTTTATAAGAATAATCATTCCATCTGCTGTCACCAGTGCATTGATAACTTTTATCGAGGCGATAATATCTTTCCGATGGATAATTTGCGTCATTAACTCTATATCTCAATGCCTCAATCCATGTTTCTTCTGGCTCATACCAATAATCTGGCTGTGAACATGTGCAATTCTTGCTCGTGGTTGTCCCATCAGGCCAAGTCAAAACCCACTTCCTATTTTCGTCGCATTTGTCGCACTTAGGCTTTTCATGTGGTTTATTATATGCAATCCAAAGCTGAGATTTTTCAAGCGCATCCTTAAAGATATCGTCAATAGCAGTCTTATAAAATTCTTTTTCTACTTCTCTACGAAGATTTCGTGATTTATATTCCAGATCACTTTCTTTTCTTGATACTTCTAGTGATTTGTCCTCAAGCTCTTTATTGCGCTTCTCAAGATACTCGTTGCGTCTTTTAAGCGATTCCATATCACTCTTCAAAGAGTCTTTAGCTGCATCAATAAGCTTTGATTTTATTTCATCAAATAATTCATCTGCTTCAGACGGTTCCCACATAGGCTCTTCATAATCCCAATAACTCATTTAATTATCCTTTCTTAATAACCTTGAATACTTTTGTCATGGAATGGTTTAACTGGCGCAAATAATTCATAATTGTTTTTGTAATTGCAGTTTTTCTTAAACTGGCAATCAATCTCGCACCCATATACAAAGTAGCTATGCTCACAATAGTCACAAAGATCTTTTCTTAGATTGTATTTGATTAAATATTTTGCTCTAGACACGTCATCATTCTGATGCTCATATTCATGTGCAAGGCACTTGTCATAATCATTGAATACCTCTCCACAATAATCACATTTATATTGATCAACTTTGGTCATGTTTTATCTGTCGCCTTCTTTCTACCACGTCTTTTTGTTGGCTCTTCTGACTTAATATCTGGTTTATCAGGAAGCCACATCCAATAAAGTACATTCATATAAGTGTTCCAAACTCCATTCTTAATGGATACGACTTTGAATTTATCTGCATCTGTATAGCCAAGAACATCTACCATGTCTGGAGGGAGTTTATCTTTTGTACTATTCCATCCCATTGCGATTAATCCTTTCTGATCTCACATTCTTTAATTAATACTTGTGGAGAAACTTGTCCATTATATACGTTAATACCCAATGTACCAATCACATTAATATATGTCTCTTCTCCTGCAAAATTATTATTCATCCAATTAAACACTTCATTTGATTCATCGCATTTGAACATCACATATTTGATATTCGTATCCTCGTCATAAATTTGAATTGTATCATCGTTCTTGCCGACAATTTTAGCATTGTCATTAGATATATATAAATCTTTAATCAACCATAATGGTTCGTCTACTCCATGTGCAAAAGTTGATTTATATTTATCAAGTTCTTGGCACCACGAAATTGATACATCTTCTGCATCAACAATGAAGTCTACTACATATATTTTTTCAAAAGATACGTCTTTGAGATTTTCATTAAACCATTCTCGTGCCTTATTAATGTCCTTTAATTCAACGCCATAGGCACTAGGATGTCCTTGTGCAAATACTGTTTCAGGGCATGCTTCTGCCATCGCTCTAAAGTCTTCAATTGGGCAATAATCAAATGATCTACCACTACCAGCGAATCCATCATCCACTTTTCTCACAAGGAGTACAGGCTTATTAAGCGCTTCTGAGAGCTTGATCGCCACAAGCCCTGTATATGCAGAATCTAGCACTCCAGTCGCATCAATAATTGCTATTTTATCATCTGAATCACTATTTTGACTTATAAATGTTTTATATGCTTTGTCTCTAGCGCGGTCTTGTTTGCCCTTATAGGATTTCATAAGTCTAACACAATGCTGATAGATATTTTCTGCTGTCGGAAAATCATCACCACGTTTTGTATATTCAAAAAATTCAGATTCGTCCCCATAAAAAGCTCTTGCAAGAATTTGACGCTCTTCATAAGTTGCACTTCTTAAAAATGCATTAATCAAAGGAGTAACGTAGAATGCAATTGTAAATGGAGACACGATACCTTTTGTAGAAAATTCCTGAGCATTAAGAATCTCTTTAAACATTTTATTGTTGATATTATCTATCCCATAATTAACCATCGCACGAGTATTAAATGATCTCATTGACATTACGTCTGAAATGTCTGCTAATGCCACTAGGTCAGTAAAATGGTCTTCACAAAAATCATTCCAATAGCACTCGTCTAATGCTTGCAGAAAATTATATGTAACATGAGCGCCACACGCTTCCTTATTTGGATACTCATTAGATGCTTGGTTGTTTACTACAATAGCAGGATTTAACTTGTCTGTTGACACCTGATGGTGATCAAGAATAATTACTTCAATACCATCGTTTATTAACTTTTTACATTCATCCACATCATTACTTCCCGCATCTGGAATAATCAATAACTTTGTATTGTCTGGAACGTCAAAGTCCCAAGATGCTAGTCCGTGTGACTTGTTCTTCTTATGCACAACAATTGATACTGGATAGTCTACATCCATTAGTTTCATATATTGATACATAATTGTTGCACTGGTGATTCCATCAACATCAGTGTCAGATAAAATTGCCATTTGATGCTTATTACAAAAATGATAATTAAAACACTTTACTGCTTCATCTATAGAATTTAAATTATTCCAATCGTCGGAGCAATTGTCACACAACGCTAGGTATTTATTATAATTTTCAATCCCTCTATTATTTAATACTGTTTTTAAAATATTTGTAGTATCATTATTGCCTGTTAATTTATATTTCAAATGCATGCACCCTTTCTTTGTGATACCACTATATCACAATAATTTTGTATTGTCAAGTAACAAAAAGGCTCCCAGTTGCCTAGGAGCCATATTTTTTTGATATACTATTGTGTTTTTCTATGAAATACATTATCTTTGATAAATTTTAAACAGTTCTGACATAGAAATGCCATTCGCACGAGCAAGATCAACCGCCAGAGCACATACATTTCTTGGCTGTGACGCCCCAATTACTTTACTCATATAGTCTAGAAGAGTATTGTATTCATCGTTACAATGGCCATCGCCTTCCCAACAAATAATATCACGACCATTAATCTTAATAAAATTATAAGGAGTTCCCATGTTTGATCCTTTAGTAAAGCTCCACCAGCCCCAATCGTCAGGCCATTCTCCTTCATAATCTTCCATGCGTTTCATGTCTTTCTTATCAATTTCACATACTTTATATTGATCACCGGAATATGTTGTAGCAAAATCTACATTAAGTTCTTTAAATGCTTTTTCAATATTGCCACCAGCAAGGATCTCAATCTTCATTTTTACATTTCTCCTTTACCATTTTTAGAACAGCTAGAACATCACGCTTATGAATATTATTTTCCATCCAATCACAATAATCAGGATGTGCTTTATAGATGTCTATGAGCTTCTGCCCACTATATTTCCCGAAGGGTAACACATATTCTTCTGGGTTAATAGTTGTACTTTTTGGTTCAATATATCCTGTAAAATCCATTGTAAGGCATTTGCGACTTGCAAGGTAATCGGCAACATGTAGCATCCTAGAGAATCTATCGTTGGGTTTCGGAAGAATAACATTGCTTTTCCTATCCTCTGACCACTGCCCCATGTGTTTGGAGACTACATCAGCGATAAATTCAATTTCCTCATGATCTAAGTATTTCCCATCATATTTTCTAATTTCATCTGCCATCAGTAGTGGATGATTAAATCTTGTATATTTAGAAGCTTCATAATCTTGCTGAGAACCACTTTTGCGACCATCGTGCAACAATCCAGCTACACGCATTAAATCCATCTGTCTCGTAGTAAGTTTACTGTTGTACTGCTCAAGTTCAAAAAAGAAATTTAAGAATCTTACAACGGCAATTTGATGACGCATAAGCCCGCCTTCTCCAAGACTATAAGTGGGATGATATTTTCCGGTACTTGAAGCACCAATGCGCCATATGTAATCTGGCATATCTTCAAGTAGCACCATGGCAAATTCTTTAATATCTGAGTTCGTAATCGTATTTAAAATCGGCTGAACCAATTCTTTCTGATCGTTTGTCATTATTTTATTTCCTCCAAATTAATAATCTTCATCATTAATATAATCAACAATTGGCCCTTTTCGCCCACAATTGTCACATGTCGCATTATAGTCTGTTAGTACAATATGCTTAATCTCTTTCTTGCTCGGCTTGGCGATCTTAATAAAACATTTTTTACAGAGATCCTCACTAACTTCAACACAATTTCTCTTATACACTTTTAACTCTCCTTAATCACAATTTCTTCGTCGGCGTATCCGCCATCAGTTGTATAATGTATTTTTTTAATACCAAGGTCTTTGAGATAATTCATGCATGCAGCGCATGGACGAGATGGAGAAAGCTCATGATTTAGATTTTCTCTATATGTCCATACTTCACATTTGCTAACATCAATGTCCATATATTTCAACTGCCCAAGTGCGGCCACTTCTGCATGTGTCAAATGAAGAGGCTCTGTATTGGTTGCAGAACAATCAAAATTTCTATATTTATTATATTTCTTTTGAATCGGTGAACTCTTTCTGCTATTGAAACCTACACCTACAACTTTATTGCCACATGTAACAATTGCACCAATATGTACTCTTGGGAAACTGCTCATTTCAGAAGCGGCCTTTGCATGTTTAAAAAATTTTCTCTGTTTATTCGTCATTATCCTCACGCAAACTATATATATTATTTTTAATTAGATGTTTAAATTTTTCGGGATTGTCGCTAGGAGATTCTTTATTGTCAAGAATATGATCTTTATCAATAATTGCATATACTGGAATCCCATTTAGGAACATATTCGAAATGTTTTTTAATTGTTCTTCATCAACATCTTCATCATAACAAAAAACAATCTTGGCATTTAATCTTGTTAGCATCTCAACTTGAGTTTTTGAAATCTTTGTGCCACCAGTACTTACACCATAATACCCCATGTCATACAATTGCTGCACAAATTTTTCACTTTCACCAACCCATACCGTCCCTGTATGTTGAATTAATTTTATATTTTGAAATAGACCATACAAGATTCTTGACTTTGCACATGGTTCGAGAAAAAAATATTTAGACATTCCACTATCCGGGTCATATTCCATTCTTCTTGCTTTAATCCCAACCAACGTCCCAATTTCATCTCTAATTGGAATCGCAATTGAGTTTGTCATTGGGTCAAAAGATACTTCAAATAATCTTTGAGTGCTTAGACTAATTCCATCTTGTTCAAACTGCTTATTACCGTAAGGGAGATAATAAGATAGAATTTTTTCTGGAATAGGCTTTAGCGGAGTGTCATCAAAGTCATCTTCTTCTGTCGCCATTTGCTGTAACATTTTAAGGATTTGAAGAGATTCTGGAACTTCTTCTGGCTCTTGATAATAATCTAGCCCAAATAAATTGCAACAGAACTTAAGAGCTTCAGGAAAAGAATAGTCTTCGTTATAACAAATCAAATCAAAGATATCTGTTGTTCTTTTGCTGCTCGTCATTGTACGAGTGTAATTTACAACAGTTAAATTTTCATTTAAATAAATAACAATTGCTGATTTATTATCTCCAGTTTTATTTCCGCATGTAATATATCCACCATGATCATGAATACTGTGGCATCCAATCTCCTGAAGAATCTCTGGCAATTTTTCATTGTCTAATATGTATTCTTTTAAAGATTGTACATCCACAAGTATTCACTCTCCTTTCTATGTGGACATTATATGTCAATAATTTTGTATTGTCAAGAGGTTAATTGAATATTTTATCAATGCGCCGCTACGTCTGCCTCATGAAGCAAATCTATAGACGTTTTTAAATATGATGGCAAATTCCTATAATACTTTTCATTAAGAAATGGTGCCATATGAGTGCTTACAAGCCAAGCAATATCTACTCTAATGTTATCTACAACAAGACCATATACCATCCATGCTCCAACGCATTGATGACCATAGTAGTGTGCAGTATCACTCGGTTCACCTTTTGCATCAATGAATGTTTTGACATATGGTTTACCAATATCGTGAAAGGATGCTGCAAGTGCAATAGTATTATCACACATATCGTTACTTACAGTATACTTATATGCCGACTCACAATGATTGTAAATGTCTAAAGTATGATGTGGATTGTCATGTGAGATCTTCATTGCATTCATAGAAGCGTCTATGTATTTTTGATGATTAAAATTGTTTGGCACAATCACCTTAATCTCGTCAATCCCCTCATCATAATAAGGAGCGTGAAAACGCTTTAGCATTCTGTCAATAACTTCTTTACCAACTGTACGCTTTCTTGCAGTATCTCTTTCAATACAAGTTTCAATTGTGGCCCAGATAATATGACATTCGATCTTAGCAACCTTTGGACAAACTGAAATAATTCCTGCCCTATCCTTGCGTGTCATATTTGTTGCGTCATAAATGACATCATAACCGAAATTCAAACCATCAACTGCCCTAGTCTGCATTCTACCAAATATTTCATTATTATCACCCTGAATAGCTTCATTTCCCCACATTTCTTTGCGGATTTTATCTGAACTTAAATGAACTGTATTAACATGCTGTGAGACATATTTCTCAGCATATGTAGTCTTTCCTGCGCCGGGTGGCCCGACAAGTAATATCAAAGTTGGTCTATTCGTTTTAATCACCGATCTCTTTCTTAATTGCAATCTTCATAATTTCATACTGTACGCCATCTAATAATGCGTCAATATCTTTATTAGTAGGCCATTCGTCTTCCAAGAATTTATTGCACATTTTTTCAATATGATCAATTGCTGCTTTTGCAATCAATCTAGCATCACCCAATGTATAACATCCACGCTTAACACTGATTAGATAATCCGCCTTTTCAGAAATCAAACAATCTTGATAAGAAACGCCATTAATATATCTTTCAACATACTCTTCTATACGCAGTAAATGATGAAATTCTTTGGGCGAGTAACCAAATTTCTCAATATCATCATAGTGCGAAGGAGATTCATGCTCCATTTGCTCATATTTTCTACGAGCCAACCCACACATAGTTTTAACAGCTTTACAAGGATCATAATTCGCAATCAATTCATTATTTTCAATTAATCTATTCCACTCTTTCGCATATAAAGGGTTTATAATGCAGTATGGAGAAAACAAAATTTCCAGAAAGTTAAGGTTGCACTTACGAAACGTTTGTAACATAAGACGGATATCCTTCCAGTCGGTATGTGAGTCGTCTGCTCTTATATGTGTAGTGCTAATAGGTTGGCGGTTCATTGCAATGTCTTCAAACGTTGGAGTAATAATAAGTTTAGTGTCGATGTCCGACGTGGGCGTATCTAAGCCGTAGTTGGCACTGCCTTGATAGAAGATTCCAACAATTCTATCCTCTGGAAAGTATTCGAGAGCCTCGTTATAATGCTCTCGAACACCGTCCATTATGTATTTATTAGAATGATAGTTCATCTAATCACATCCATTAGCCATTATGCTTAATAAGATACTCGCGGCTGACATTTTTGAAACTATCACTACCATCCAAAGAACGATACACAATCCCTTCACGCATTACATCTGGATTCACCTTGGACTTACCAGTTGCAAGAGCCTTAAGTTCCTCCATAGTGTCTGGCATTTGAACTTCTCCAAGAATAGGAACCCATTTCATGCCCATCTTTTCAATAATAGCTCTACCAACAATAGAATTATATCTTCCACTTTCAGAATCTTTAAAGTTGAAAACATATAAATCATCTTCCTTGAGCTTTAGAGGATTCCCCTGAACAAAACCTACGCCCTCACCCTGAATACATACCCATTTAAGCTGAGGAAACTGATTCAGGAAATCCTTCAAATGCTGTTCAATATTGTACTTGAACGCCAAATCCCAATAGATGTTATGGTCGTGGTAGCACTCTTGCTTCTCGTCCTGTTGTCTTACGTTACGAGAACAAACATAAAACTCAAACTTATTACGTCCTTTACGCTCAAGAGCATAAGTACAGGAAGTACCATCTAGCTTTTCTGTGGCAAGATAAGTCTTGCCGTCACCAATACGCCAAGGCTGATTTTCTACACGCTCTTCATCAGTCTTTGAAACAAATGTCGGGAACCCACGAGGATTATCCTTCTTCTTGCCGAAGAAGAAAAACATAATCTTACGACCCCAAGAACGACGCATCATCCAACGTGCCCACTTCTTTTTGAAGATTTTCTGGTGACGAGCGGCCATAGACTTATACTTTGCATTAGGATCGCCATTGCTCTTACGAGAATTGTCCTCTTGTACTGAATACTTAATTCCCAGAATATCAGTTACATCAGTCCCCTCGGAAAGCCCTGCCAACTCTTTAAATGCAGACTGAGGCATAGCAAGGCCCTGACTGATACAATTAAACTTACCAAGCTTCATCGTCTTGACCTTAAAATCTTTTGCACGAAGGAATTCAAATTCCTCTCTCTCAGGGACTTTGGAATCAATTTCAATATAAACACAAGGATCGCCTTCATGGAATTCACCCTTCTTACAAATGAGATTCCATCCAAGTACATTGCACTGCTCAATATTATCAGCACCATCAATAGGACGAATGTTTGTTACATGCTGAATGTATGCAAGCGCTCTTTTGTTATTGATAATCATTTTATTAAATCCTTTCTATAATTTTGTACTATCAATTAAGTGATCTCAATCTCTCGATAATTTTGGGAAGAATCATACAAGCATAATCAATTTCTTCTTCTGTATTATATCTTCCAAGAGATACACGAATGCTACTTAGTGCCTCTTCGTCAGACAAACCAATTGCTTTTAGCACATGAGATGGGACGGCATTGCCTTCATTGCAAGCTGAACCCGCACTGATAGCAATTCCAAATTCGTCAGCCATCGCAACAACATCTGAACCATGCACACCATCAATTCTGAAGTTCAAAATGCTGTCTAAATGTTTCTTTTTATCGGTTGCCCCATTCATTGTGACACCTTTTACATTCAATAAATTATCCTTGATCTTCTTGGATAAATGTGCAATTTTTGCGTTATTTTCATCCATGTGGCTCACCGTATCTTCTAGTGCAGCAGCCATGGCCAAGACACCAAGGACATTAGTTGTGCCACCTCTGATTCCTCTTTCTTGGCTTCCACCGTTAATCAGAGGATGAATATTAATACCATCCCTGATATAAAGGAAGCCGCATCCTTTAATCCCGCCAAACTTATGAGCAGAGCATGATAGCATATCTACGCCGAGCTCTTCTACATTAATTTTCATATGAGGGAATGCCTGAACTGCATCTGTATGGAACAACATATGATTGTCATGAGTAATCTTTGCTAGCTCTTTAATTGGCTCAATAACTCCAAGTTCATTATTTACCATCATGCATGAAACAATGCCCGGATTAATACCGAAATCATTATTCAGCAATTCATGTACTCTTTTTTCAAACTTCTCTGCGTCAACCATTCCTCTATAATCAACCTTGAATTTATAGTCTGTATCAATAGAATGATGTTCAATATTAGACGCTAGTGTAAAATCATGATTTAAAACCCATGAATTTGCTTCAGATCCACCAGAAGTAAAGTAAATTTCGTCAGGTTGCGCTCCAATTAGTGCCGCAATCTTTTCACGTGCTTCCTCAACCTTAATCTTGACTTCACGAGCATCCTCATATGAACTATTTGGATTGTAATATTCATCAAGATTGTCAAGAATAATATTCTTTGCTGCTTCACAAATTGGAGATGTAGCAGCGTTATCTAAGTAAATCATAGTTCATACACCTCGTCTTCTTCTACATTATATTTCTTTGCAATACTGTCAAGAAACACCGTCAAATAATCAGGATAATCCTCTACGTTTTCATATCCAAGTGAGCCAATAATATTGCAATTAATATATCTCATCTGAGTAATAATCTCATATGCTGCATCTTGCTTACCATCTTTATAGCCCTTTTCGTAGGACTGCTTATCTAGATTGTTGTAATCCATTTTTCATCCATTGCCTCCTTAAAATTTGATGTGTCAATAATTTTGTATTCCTTAATCCAACTACATTTACTAAAAATGCTTTGTAGTATCTCTAAGCTGTCTGATTCAGCCCATTTGTGTTTCCCTCTATCCTTGTATATAATTATGTATTTTTTCATTTTCATAGTGCTACAACTCCTTACTTGTTTTATCATAAGCAATTGTAACACTATAATTTCGTATTGTCAACACTCAATTCTCATATTCCATTTAAGTGTTGCGAGTTCAACATTCTGATAATAAGGTGTTTCAACTCCACAGTTAGGACATCTTACATATACTGCTCCATATCCAGTAATTCGCATGTTGGGAGTATTTCCACAAAAAGGACAGGGTTTTAGCTCATCCATCTCAATTGTCCACCACATCAGTAACAAACTTCTTATATTCCCAATCAACGCACTGCTTGTTTGCCATCCATCCAGTAGACCCCTTGAGGCACTTACCATTTCGACTACAGGTTTCACAAACATGTCCAAGCTGTAGGTCATATGAAAGGTCTGCAATGTCTTCTCTAAGTGCATCTGCAATTTTACGCTCTTCGTAGATTTTCTTGTTAAACTCGTTATAAGCATAGGCAAATTTTTGGTCTGCTACAGTAAGCTGCTCTGCCGCCGTCCTCAGTGTGTGACACAATTTACACCAAGACTTTTTGCCCTTTGCGCAATCCTTATCAGAGCACCACTTTCTACGCTTGATGTCTTCTGCCTGTTCAATAAGATCCGTTACAATGTTAGCCATTTTCATTTTCTCCTTCATTATTATTTTTGTTTTTGGCATTTTTATCTTCATCTGTTGGTTTAGGGTTAATATCATATCCACACGTATTAAACCAAAAATCAATCAGATTTTTACTAATTTGATCACCATTTCGTGCATTTAGCTTTTCAGCCAAAGTGTTCATTTTCATATATCTCAATTCATTTCACCTCAATAAAGACTCATGTTTGTGGAATAACAAAAATATGTCCATCCAAGATGGCTATCATATAAGGCTTTATAAACTCCACTACCCTGTTTGAAATTCGCTTGAAAAACAACCGAAGGCTCCATGATTCTTTCTCCATCCAATAGTCTTCTTGCAATTTCAATGCATCGCTCACTAGGAGTTAGGCTTGCAATATATCTACTTCGTGCTCCATGATATTGTCCGGGCTGATAAACAACATCAGGAATCGTATTAGGAAACTCAGGAGATGCGACACGATTCAATACAACCTCGCCCACACACATCTTCCACTCATCTGACAGAAAATCACTTCCTGCCTCTGCATATATTACTTTTGCCAAAAGCATTAAGTCACTTTCAGAATATTGTGGCTGTGGTGCTGAGAACATATCTGGTTGATCTTCAATAATCACTTCTGCAATTTCTTCATATGTAATAATTTCATCCTCTGGCTCCATGATAAGCATTTCTTCTGGTGCTGAAGTTGCTGTACATTCTATTGTCATTTCTTCCAAAGGATGTTCACTGTCCATGTTTTTATCATCATTAATCGAAATTGAAAATAAAATTAAAATAATAAGACTAACAATGATAAGTAGTTTTTTAATCTTATTCATTTCTTACCTCGCAATAATTTTGTATTGTTCAATCTATCGTTATCATACCATATATTTTCGTTTTGTCAATTGTGCAAATTGCACAAAAAAATGGGGGCCTAGAAAACTCTAGGCCCCCTGTGGTCGCTGCCAATAATGGTCAACGCCAATGGAGCGGTAGACGAGGCACGATCTCGCAACAACCAGAGTGGAAATCTGGGATTCTACCAATTGAATTACTACCGCATGTTCTTACTTCTGCGTCAGCTTGTTAAGCTCCCTCTGTGCCTTATTGATCAAGTTTGCATTTACAACTTCGCTCTTGGCCTTTAGCTTCGCAATGCGATTCTCATAATGTAGTACAGTTCTTGTGTCCATAGTATGTTCCTCCTAAAAATTAATGTTTTCATGGCAGCGGATAGAGGTTACGCTCCCCTACCTACAGAGTCTGGTGCTTGATGATGGTTCTGCCCCACCTTTAGTCTCTAGAAAACTAGCCTTACTATTAGACAAATCAAGCAAAGTCTGTCGTGCTACTACTACACCAATCCGCTATTTGGTTGCTGGGCTTCAGAATCGAACTGAATTGAGCTTGGTTATGAGCCAAGTTGAGATGCCAACCTCCCGCCAGCCATAAATAGCCCTGTCTTTATTCATCTAACCTGCATAAACAGGTAACAGAGCAGAAGATTATACCGGAATCAAGTGAACTAAATTACAGAGAATAAATGGTGGGTCTGGGCGGTTACGCTCCGTCCGTAGTACGCTTAAAAGGCGTATATTCTACTATTGAATTACAGACCCATACTAGTTATATAAAATAAGGGTTTTTATCTTCGACAAGAACCCATTAACTTGTCGGACGATAACATTCATCCATAAATTTTATTGCATGCTAATTCATAATACTCCTTATTACGATAAAAGCTCTGCCCATGAGCTACTGAGTCATTTATTTTACGTCCAAAATTCTAATCATATTCCCTATATCGGGATACTTATTTTTAATCAACTGCTCGGCTAATATTTTAGCTTTGCGTTTAGTATTGCATCTTACTTTAAATTCTTCAATATGATCCGCCGACCAATAAAGTTGAGCAATTACACTGTAATCTTTCATATCTTTTTATATTCATCCTTTATATGAATCTTTTTATGGCACCAAGGACATTCAACAGATACTGCAATTTCTTGTCTGTCGCAATCGTCCATTTTAATAAAATAATCTTCAAAATCTTTGTAATACCTGCCAGTAGGCTCCCTGTGAGCATCTTCATTCTGATAGGTAAATACGCAATCGCATTTAGGACATCGCTGGGTAAATATAGGATTATCGAAATTTTTTCCTTTACTAATTATTTTAATTGCCATAACTATTCCTCTTAATATATATTTTAATGAGAGCGGCCAGACTCGAACTGGCGACTAAGGGCATTCAATAGCATATCCCTTCACGCTATAAAACTCTACCAACTGAGTTACGCTCTCATAATGGCGGAGAAGGTGGGTGCCGACCCCACTCGCCATATTACTACGACCTAACGGTTTAGCAAACCGTCCCCTTTGCCAACATTGGGTACTTCTCCACATTGGAGCAGGAGGTCGGATTCGAACCGACGTGAGCAAAGCTGGCGGCTTACAAAACCGCTCCAATCGACCACTATGGGACTCCTGCAGATCTCTGTGTCTTTCCACAGCGCCAGCTATGCTTTGTTTGGTGGCGGCGCGCTACGTGCATAGCATCCACATTTGTCTAACGCAACTTGAATCGAACAAGTATCTCCATCTGATAGCGATGGCGCTTTCCCATTAAGCTATACGATAATATTTGGTGCTCCGCCCAAGCATCGAACTTGGAACCTCCCGATTATTGGCCACTACAGTAAGTCCTGCCCTTACATCTCTTAATCCTGCTGTTAAGTAATGTTACTATTACACCATGTAGTGAAGTCGGGTGCTCTGACCAATTGAGCTAGCGGAGCATATTAATTTGCCGTCTTTCCGAGCTGTCACCGTTTCTGCCAATTTGTAGGGTTCGTTCGAACGGTTTAAGCAACTTATCCCTTGGTACGCCACCTCGAATTCGAATCGAGACTTGATGCATTTTGAGTGCATTTCCTCTGCCAGTTGGGATAGTGGCGCATATTTAGAAGCAGTTTTGTTTCATGCTTAGGAAAATAAATTAACATATTTCTTTGTATGTTTTATGATGAATAATACTCGCTATAGTGGCAGAATCAACATCAAATTTTCTTGCCAAATTACGCATTCCAAATTCTTCGTCGTATGGAATATAATTTTTACGAATCCATTTAATATCGTCATCTGAGAACTTTCTAAATCCACGATCTGGTTCGTAATTGTCAAATATATTTACACTATCACCTATGCTATATGGACGATCGTCTTCGTAAAACCATAAGCATTTTCTATATGAGCGTGATGCTTCATAATTGTTTAAAGCTTTCCATAACATTGTCTGTATATAACGTTCTTTGTTTTTATCATTAGTAAAAAACCTAGCTGCGCCAATCAAACTTGTGAATCTATATTTAACCTTATGGGTTTTTATATCAACTCCATAAATAATACGAGCATTGGCATTTTTGTCTTCTAAATAATTTCCGAGTGTATCAACAGAATGGCGCATATTTTCCTTCGCTGTTGCCCATTCTAAATTCTCAACATGGTTATTCTGTTTATTACCATCTTTATGATTAACTTGCGTCTTATTCAAAGGGTCGTTGTTTTCAATAAACTGTCTGGCTACAAGTTGATGTATTCCAAATCCTTTCGTTTCTCCATTCACGCACAGACATACCATACAATATCCATTATGGTTGACGTGAAATTTTAAAGGATTCCCTTTTTGACTATATACAACGCCATTAGTATCAACTTCATAGCGCTCATACCCTTTAATCTTTTCTCTTCTGTACATATTTGGCATCATCTCAATTGTTAAATAGTATTATTCATTAATGTGTTGGCATCCAAGGGGAGATTCCAACTCCCGACTTTGTGGTTCGTAGCCACATACTCTATGCGCTGAGTTACTTGGACATATTATAAAACCATTTTATCTGTATTTCTTGTCTTCGTTGTACTCTGAATGAAAGAAATACAAAAGAAACGTTAGCGAGTTGGTAGCGGAGACGAGATTTGAACTCGCAAGCAAACTTAATTGCCGATTGATTTTAAGTCAATTTCCTGTGCCATTCGGATACTCCGCCATATTAATGGGCAGTTTTCAGAGATGCCCAGCTCTGCCAGTACTCAAAATTCTATCTATTTCACACATTAACCTATTTTCACACAAGGATTGCTACCATTCAGCCTTGTGGATAACCTATGGCCATTGAACTTGAAACCAAACCATTGCTCAAGGATTTTGTAAAACTTTGTGGGCATACAATTTTAATCAATAATTATCTAAAAGCCCTCTTTACAACTTTAAGACTTAAACTTTAACGAAAAATAATCTTTGAGCATTGATCTCTGAACATTGATATTTAAACTTTAAGCTTTACAGTTAGAAAAATATATGTACATTTCATATGTTTATGTTAATCATATATTAGATCTTTCTTACTATATTATTAGCATTAGTAAAAATATTGTTGAAGACCAATTTTTTTATTATTTCACATCAATGTATCGGTCAAAACCATCGAAGCAAGTCCGTTCTAGGTTTTCGAATGGCAGCAAGTTAGCTGCTTAATACTCGATATCGAGCACAGTCAGTGCGTTACTAACCGAAAGTGCAGCATCAACTTCAGTAATAAAACTAGAAATCTCATTGTCAAGCTGCTCAATGGCATCCTTGACACCAATAGGATCAATGATGTCATAAGTGTTATCCTTGATGTACTGAGCACGAAGATTCTTCATCGCTTCCGAATCAACAGCCATCTTAGAATCCTTCGGCTGTGCCTGAATGACACTAAGAACATAATTCTCTGCTCTCTTCTCAAGAGGATCACCACTGTTCTTATCAAGCTCATTCTTTGCTACAGCATACTGAGATTCAAGACGCTTCTTGAATGTGTTCTTGAACTCCATTCCATGGTTCTTCATCTCAATTGCGGTAGCAACTGTGTATTCAGTGTCACCAACCTTAACCTTCGTTACTGCATTAGATGCAACAACTGCCTTCTTGATTGCATTACGTCTTGCAATCAGATCAGACACCTTCTGGAAATCTGACTTCATGCTGTTCTTGAACTCATTAATAGTCACTCCATGAATCTTTTCATTGGAATGCTTATTCGCAATCACAAACGTACCAGAACAAATCGCATTATTGATACGTGAATCAATAACCTTAAGCTCTGCAAGCGCCTTGTGGACTGTCATCTGTTCCTTCGTTGCCATAATTCATAATCTCCTTTTAGTGATTTTTAATTATTAACTATAATTTTGTACTGTCTAGCGTGCTTACATATTACCACATTACTTGTCATATGTCAAGTGCATCTTGTGGTTTTTTCTTTTTATGTATTCAATCGGCTCAATCAATCAAGTTGGCTCTCTCTTGACTACATTCTGGATTATACCACAATAATTTCATATTGTCAAGGGGTATTTTCAAGAATTCCTACTGGAGTTTCAAATACACGACTGTTTAGTGCAATCAGATCTGCTCTAAACATATCAATTCGCTTATCAAAAGCACTATAATACTTCTTCATAAGCTTTTCCTTTGCAAGCATCTTGCCCTTCTCCTCGTCGTACACATCACCTTTCGCAAGCTTGACCTTAACCTTAAACTGCTTAGGCATCATGTACTTCTCACGAATCATATAACAGTCAAACTCATTGAGAAACTTATCAATCTTATTAATTGCATCAAGCTCAGTTCCTCTTAGAACGGCGAACGTTTCCTTCGTGTTTGGGTTGCTATAATACTGAATAGCCATTTTTTCTTTTGTCCTTTCTTTTTTAAATAATTTTGTATTGTCTTTTGACTTATGCTTGAATTATACCATATGTTTTTCTGTTTGTCAATAGCTTTTTTCGTTTTTTTGAATCACATATTGACTTCTTTCAACTATGCTTGGATTATATCACAATAATTTCTGTTTGTCAAGTATCAAATTCATCCATCTTGGCTCCACAATTTGGACAATAATTATCATTCGAGATAAAAACAGTTTCCTCTTCATGACAATGTGAACATTCCATTGTACCTTCTGTCGGAAATAGATTGTCCGGGTGATGAATCCAATGTGCATGCACTCCATCTACAGTTGGCGCTTGCATCAACACTCGCCTGACACTGCCTTTGTATGGCAGATCATTCGATAAACTACTTAGAGTCTCGTCAGCATCAATCAGCCGCATCTATAATCTCCTCCAAACTTGCAAATAGTAATGATCCATCTGAATGATCCTTTTGTTCAAACTTACAAGGCTCCATATTATTTAGCAAGTTACATCCTGAACCATCCCAAAAAACATCATGATATGTACATTTGGCGCATTTTTCTTTATTAATATGTTCAGTCATCATTTCTTTCGCAAACAATTCTCCTTTATGCAAGCATTCTCTCGCTTGAATAGATGCATCAACCAATTCATCAATAAGCTGCTTTAGGTTATTCGCATCACTATACCCATCATAATCGCAACCGATGTCCCATATAAATTGTAGCCATTCATCTACGCAATTTGGCGCACACATTTTACAGCCTGTCTGTTCATCAATCCAATATTTCATTTTATTCATTTAAAATCCTTTCGGCAAGCAAATCACAATCATAACGCGACACAGCCCAATTAACATATTTTCTATGACAATCTTCGCAATGATAATAAAAATTATCTATATCATCATATCTACAATTATCACAATAAATATTATCGAATGCCTTATAAATAAGATTGCTTATTGCTTCTTTGGTTTTTTTAAGTTCTTTTACTGGAACTACTTCAATATATGAAGGACAACTGTCATCACAAAGAGCGCAATGTCTACCTTCTTCACATATCATCATTTTCATTATACCCCTTTATCTCATATTTTTCTATTAGTTCGTTTAATTTCCTTAATCCATTCATAAAAATTAAATCGTTTGCATAAAGGTAATAACGTAGCGCTTTAAGTTCAGCGATAGGGACAGCCTCTATTGTGGGAAACTTATCAAGAAACGCTTTCTGCTTGAAGCAGTATTCTCTGACGGCAGCAACATTAATATTTTCATTATCTTTATCAAATATGATTACTTCATTGACCACATCAGCATCAATTGGCCTCATTGATTTAGTCCTCCTCAAATCTTTCTTCCTAAACAATCAACTTCAACAATATCGTTGTCGAGCACATCTGTTTCATAAAGCATCTCTTCTAGCGCATGAAGCTCGTCAAAATAATATGCAAGTTTTTTCTTTAAGTTTTCTATAGCTTCTTCTTTTGTTTCGCCATATCCATAAATATTTGTTAAGTCAAAATTATGATATCTATCAACATCATTAAATAAATAACAAGTATGTGACTGACACTTTTCCTTTCCATCATTGTGATGTGCAATTTTCATTAACATAGTTTTCTCCTTTCGGCTCGTACATGTCACAAGCACCTGTGTCCTCATAACACAAATGCCCAAATATAAAAGTCATCCCCATTTCTTTTTCTTTAGGAGTCGGATGTGGAATGTCACAGCATAAATTCCAATCTCCACAACCAATATAATGCTTGCATGTCCCGCATTTATCCATTGATTTTACGCCTCTTTTGTAAAAAATAGATACATAACTGTAACGCCATATGTATTCGCTGCCATTTCAGTAGAGACTAGCCTAAATCCACGATCACCCCAATAGCTCAGTTCATTATTAAGTGCTTCAGTTGCATAGTTACTTACAATCACAACCCGATTATCAAAACTCATTTTAATAACATCCCCCATCTGGCGCATCTCTCTTATAAGATGTGCATCCTACTGGATTGCCATTGCATCCGACTTCGTAGACGCATTTGTGGCAATCTCTAATACTCATCAAATCTTTTTCCATCCACTTATTAATAGTTGCGTCATCCACTCCAAGATAGAATCCATTACTAACATGGCTTTTCTGAATAATCAACCCATTAATACCAAAATCGTTAATACAATGGATAAAAAATTCTAGTTCTTCCAAACTAACAAATGGATGTTTGCCATTTCGAAGCTGATTAAAAATTACTTCATTTTGCTCTTTTTGATCATTGAGCCAATCCTTATATTCATTTGACATTTGTTGATTGCTCCTTTATAAATTTGTTGCCTTAATGTACTATAATTTTGTACTATAGCAAGTATATCACATTTCTACGGTTTGTCAATATAGCAAGTTGTACAAACTACAGTTGATAGTTTGGCGATTTTTGTATAAAAAAATAACTCCCACTATATAAGTGGGAGTTCTCGTATAATTAAATCAATACATTGCTAAATATTATTTAATTAATACTATCAATCTTAAGACTATATCTAAGAATTTCTACTTTGTTGGCTTTACATTTTCTTCTTAAGCACACCAATTTCTTTCCAAACATTTCCGTCCATATCTACTTCAAAGCAGATCAAATCATTCTTAGAACCAACTCTGTTCTTTACAATTCTTAATCCAACATAATTTTTATCATATCTTAAATCATGTTCTATTGGTTCTCCCCAAGTATCATCTTCACAGACATATACATAGTTTTGTTTATCATCTGCTGATAAATGCTTCCACATTTGCATTTGGTCAGTAACATGCATCATTCTCTTTGAACTTGCAATCTCCTGAGAATTTAGGTTTTCAATAGGGATATCATGCGCCGAATCTGTAAGCTGGAAGGTGCAAATACAATACATTTTTGTTTCATGGATCCACTCTGTAATTTTTGTAGCAGTTGCGGCTAACTTGGCAAAGTCCTCAAGTCCAGAACATTTCAGTGTATCGTATGCTACACCATCACATTTGTAAATTGTATTGGCTTTTTTAATTTCCATTTCAAGTACTTCATCTTCATAGCAAGATCCGATATTCTTAAACAAGAATTTGCCACTACTTTCAGATTCAACCCATTGCATAATTCGTTGCACCTTACGATATTCGGAAGAGGTTTCATAAATTCTCTTTTTATAAGACTCTTCATCTTCTGTATACATGCCATTATCATCCATTTGTCTATAGATGTACTTTCCGTTATCGTCTTTATATGATCCGAGTGCAATTTCTCTTTCTGGTTTATAAATATCTTTAATTCCATGTAGTTCTTGAATCTCTGGAGAATTAATGCATGTAACTAAGAAATTCAATTTAATGCTCTCTGCCGACATTTCGTTTGCAAGCAATAGAATTTTTTGCTTTTGAACAAGGACTAGATACGCAATAAGATAAACGAGATTTCTACCCTTACCGCTATTGCTCAAAGCTCCTGTCATCAAAACGTTTCCGGGAAGCAATCCTCTATAATACTTCTGAAGATATGGCCATGGCCCAGCAACGCCCATAGATGGCATGCATAGGAATTGATCAATACATGAAACTGCGTTTTCTGTAAGAACAACAGGTTCATCAATTGCTTGTACTTTATTAGCTACCTTATCAATTCTGCCACGAACAATTCTACAAATATCATCTGGCGTTAATGCATTGAAATTCTTAATTGCCAAAATTTTTGATACATCATATCCAGTCTCATTAAAAGCTCTTAGCAATGAAAACTTCTTAAATATTGAAAGATAATTCTTAATATCATGAGGGTCGCTCATTGCCATTAATTCTTTAATTGTCTTATATCCACCATACTGTCTATATTGTTTAAAACGCTCTTTAGACATGCTGCAGAACGTATTAATTTTCAATTCGGTAAAATCTTCAGAATATGAAACATAATAATCAGAAAATAACTGATAAAAAAACTCACATGCCTTGTCCGAAAAATCATATTTTGGGACAATTGAGGTTCCATATGTTAGATATAATGTTGGCTCTTTATAAAACGATCCAACTACCAGCATTTCGGACTGGCTATTAGTTAATTCAAGTTCCATATTTTCACTTCCTATCAAATTAAGTCTTCCAAAAGATCGCTAATATCCCCTAATCCATCATTCTGTTCAACTGCTTTAATTTTGCTATAATCAATGTTTACACTCTTTTTAACGCGACTTTGTTTCTCTTTCTCTTCTGCTTCTTTCTTTGCTTTTTCCTTGGCTTTTGAATATTTTACATAATTACTCATTAAAATAGCAAGATCATAGTTAACTCTTACCTCTCCGTCAATCACCTTGCCATGACGCTTGTTCCATGCATTTGTTTTGTCTAGTTCTTTCTGATAGTCCTTCCACATATCAAACAAGGTTTCTAATTCAATTGGCTTGCACCGTCTTCCATTATATTTTCCAGATTGAATATCTGCAATAATTGACCAAAAACGACGACTTAATGCCCCAACATCATAACGTACAATCAAATACTCATTGAATTCGTCTTGCACAAAACGATGCATTAATTTCTTTTTTGCTTCTGATTCTAGTTGATCTAAATTCTGTAAGGCTTCTGAATAAATGGACGAGTACCTGTTGTTTTTTAGTACTCGCCCATTACACATTGTTTTAAAACATTCAGTATGATAGCTTTTCTGTTTGTAAGAAACCATATGCATATCATTCTTTGTCAAAACAATATCTTCCCCACAGAACGCGCATTTTCTAATTAAAGTGGCGCTCATTTGTTATGTCTCCTTACTGTGAAACTACTTCAAGAATCTGGTTTAGAATAGCAATGTCTGTAACCTTTGCGAACTGGTCTGGAAGACCTGCTTCCTTTAGGGCAGCACGTTTGGCTTTCTTGTCTTCAGGAGAAAGAGATGACAGAACTCCCTTAATTTCTGCCTTAAGGTTCTTGCATTCTTCGTCTTTTCTAATTTCCACATCCAACTCGTCTGTTTCCATTAGATCCTCTTTATGTGAATTATAATAGTCTTCCTTTTCTTTTTTCTCCTGCTTTGATTTGCTCTCAATATATTCGTCTGTTGCGTCATGAGACTTAATAGAATTCTTAATTGCATCCTTGACAGTATCAATATAATTCTTTGCAGAAACTTCTACTCTGTCAGCAATATCTTCAAATCTACCACCTGCATCAATATATCCATTTCCACGAAAGTACATCCATCTGCTAACACCATCTACATGTCCATCAGTAATTTCTCTTTCAATAACACCCATCATACAAATATCTGCCTTGTTAGCAAAAATTGAATCATAATCTGTTGAAAGATTAGATGTAAGCATCTGATATTCATCGCCATTTTTCTCTTTAATGTCCTTAATCTTAGTGTGGCCAATAAATACTAAGCAGTACCCACTAGATTCTAGTCTGGTAATAACAGAATTAATTAGCTCATCCACTTTTCTACGCCCAGCTCCATAACCTCCAAAACACGCATTAAATTCATGCTTAGTGCCAGACTTCTTATAGTCAAGACGCACAATTTCCTTTTGAGCCATAGAAATCCATTCGTCAACAGTATCAAATGCAATAATAGAAAACGAATTTTCGTCCTTATTTTCTACTAGTTCGTCAACGACTTCCATTAATGTAGACCAATCTGGACAATCAGCAACCATTAGATTGTCGAGAGCAAGATAACCTCTCTCATTTCCACAGCTAATCAATAGACCATGACTCATGTCGCCATATAATTCTTTAATTAAATTTGCAAACAATGTAGTTTTGCCCCATTTCTTTGGCGCTCTCCAATAGTGGCGATAGTTAGTAATATCTACTGTTACCTCATTTTTCTTCCATAAAGCCATAATAATATCAGTCTCCTTTACCTTTTAAACTATTTATATATTCATCTAACTCTTCTTGTGTGATATATCTTTTTTTGATTGCATCTTCCGCATACAACCAATGCAATACCTCGCCTGTTTGTGGATGTTTATGTGTATAATTTTGTTTGCCTCTACAGCACTTTGTAATAGAGCTTGGATCAAATCCATATAAATTTTGTACTTCTTTTGCTCCCCAAAAAATTTGATTTAATTCTATACAATATATTCTTCTACACTTCCACCAATTACTCCCTTTACGAGAATCACTCATCTTTTGCTTTGCTTCTTCTGTGTGATGTTTTCCGTACATTGGATGATTGCTTGAATTTATAAATCTTTCTTTTGCTTTTTCTGATAGATTCAATTTTTGTTCATCTGACAATTTTTTACCTAAACTGGGATGTTGTTTTCCTATCCATATATGTTTGCCTTTAGTTGTTGGATTTGCCCAATATAATTTATGTTTTTCATACCATTGTTTATATGTTTCTTCATCCATGCGTTCTTTTGGAGAAACTTTAAACTGGGGATTATTCTCGCCTACTAATCCTACTCTTCCATACATTGGATGATTATTTGGATCTGAAAGTCTTTCTTTTGCAGCTTTTGATATCTTTTTTCTTGTTTCTTTACTTGGAGTCCATCCTTGCGTTGTTCCTCCACCATAAACAAGATTATACCAATTGTTAGATTCAACAGCATTAAAGAAAACACTATAATTATATTCCTTTTCATTTAATTCTTCTGCAGAATAAGCAATATCAATTACATTTCTTACAAAATTTTCTTTTCCATATTTGTCAATTGCTTGTTTAAATGCTGCACCACTACCAAGATATTCTTGCCAATTTCCATAGAATTTTCTTTGGCCTAAATATCTTTTGCCATCAATCAAATTCGTTGTGATATAAATGAATCCATATGGATCTTTTACTTCCGTATATATTGTATCTTGTAGCCCATCAACGGAAGAATTCATTTCTTTTAATTCTTCCATCTGTCATCACTTCGCTGTCTATAATTTAGTATTGTCTAGGGAAGATTTAATTCTTCCCTAGACTTATGAATTCTTACCATGGCTCATCTTCATCGTCAGATGCATCGTCGCCCCAATCATCATCTACATTGGATGTTGACTCTGCCTTACCAGTGAAATCCTGTTCTGCTTTCTTTGATGCATTTACCTTCTTAATTGCCTCATCAATTGCCTTTTCAGTATATGTGTCTTTGTCAATAGTTGATGGCTTTGCACCTGTAATAATAAGTTCTCGATGAGTCGGCGCAAAAACTCTCTTATTGTCCATATCATTAGATTCGCCCCAGCAATCATCATCTTCCTCATCATTCACGTCTTCAACATTATTAACAACATTGATATGCCCATGAACCTGAATGGAATTATAAGGCTTTAGCCCACTGCGCATCTGCTTTGCGAGCTTTGCATCTTCAATAATAAATTCAGCAGACTCAATAGAGTTATAATTTACAATCTTTGCATCAACTACGAATCGACCGGTTGGTTTGTCGTTTTCTCTTTCCTGATCAATACCAACAAAAACAATCGTCTGCGTAAAATCATGAGCGGGAGCATAGTCCTCCGCATCAAAGTCAATATCTTTCTGACATAGAGAAACCTGTGTTGGAACAAACTTTGTGGTACGAGAGACTTCTCCATCTTTGTTAGTATAACTGCCAAATTCTAGATTCCCTTTAACAAAAACGGAATCACCATCATTAAGATTCTCATTAATATATTCACATGCATCATATTCTGTTCTATAATGATTGTCATTCTTGAGCTTTCCATTATCGCCCGGAACTTTCTTAAGCCCAGTCAGTACACCAATCATACGATATCCCTCTGGTGCATTCTTAATTCTATCCTTCCAAGCAACGGCCTTAACGTCAGTCTTGCCATCTTCATCCTTCTTACTAAAATATACCTTATCGCGCGGCATACCATTAAGCGAAGGATAAATTGTCTTCTTGTCTTCATATTCTACGCCAAAGTTAACCATACGGAAATCCTTGTCTGTCTTGGTCTTCTTTTCTGTATAGAAGTTATCCTTCTCTACTCCGCTTACAATTCCTCTAACCTGAAAGGTTCCCTTGGTTTGTGGAAGTTCAAAAAGTTTGTTTGCCATGTCTTATTAGTCTCCTTTTCCTATAATTTTGTATTGTTTAATAAAATAAAAATTAATACCTATAATATCTTTCATCCATGACCACATTATAATATGTGTATTTATCTAAAATGTCTTTCCCTATATTCAACATATCATTTTCGTGCTCACAGCATGGACATTTCGCTTGTATATATAAATACTCAATATAATTATTTCGTTCATCAACCTGAAAAATTGTTCCACATTTCTGGCATTGAACATTGACGCTCTCTGATTTCATTCATTATTCATCCCCCTTTCTTAACAATTGAAAAGACTATAATTTTGTATTACATCTCATTACGATTGCATTATACCATAATAATTGTGTCTTGTCAAGCTTTTTATCAGAGAGCGAAAAATTTTATATTTCGATTTTAATTTGCATGGACTCCCCTTTGATCATTGCGTAATTTCCACTTACCTCAATGTTTGTAATTTCATTGTTCCATAAAAAGATTTCATTATCTTTCAATTTAACACCAATCCTTTCTCCATCATCAATAATATGGAAAATTCCCCTAATTTTTTGATTTCCATACCAATCATGATGTATTGTTATTTCCCCATTCTTACCATTTAGATTATGTAAGTCATTTACAATTTTCTTTTCCATAAAATTATGTCTCCCCTTTTGTAATGTAAAATAATTTACCTTTGCTTTTCTCTTATACAAAAATTATACAATAAAAACATATGTTCGGCAACTACTTTTTAATTATAATTTTGTATTGTTGAACAAAAGAAAATTATAGACCGCAATAATACGGCCTACACCAGACTTGCAAACTTGTTGGCAATAACATCAACATATGAATTTAACTTGTATCCATATTGCTGTGCCAATGCTTTGCCTTCCTCTGTATATAAAAATTCTCTTAGCCCAAGATTATTCTTTTCCATTGCTTGTTTAATTTTATATAAAAGCCCTGACGCCGCAATTGTCTTCATAGTAAGCAATGGCAATCCTACGTGCTTCCTATATGTCTGAATTCTTCTATATACCCAACGGAAAAACTTATCATCAGAGTCTACTGTATACGCATTATCCATTTCCTTGTATAAACAATCATCTCCAATTAGTTGTTTAACTCTAACAGTTACCCCATAGCACATATATTCTTTTTCTGCAAATGCCTTGTCTAAATAATTATACAATTTTGCAGATAACTTTACTTTTCGTCCGTCTTCAAAACAAATATATTGTTTGTCTTCACTTATCATACTTCTCTTTAACGAAACAATATCTTCCATGCTTTTTCCACTAATGCCTTCCCATAGTAACTCCAGCAACGCCTTGTCTGTATAGTTGTATAATTCGTCTTCTACCTCGTCAAACTGTTCCCTTGTCAAGAACTTTTGTTTAATTATATTTTCATCAAGACATTCTTGCAGCATGGCCTTACTAATATTTGCGTAATTGTTTTCCATGCCAAAACCATAATGCATACAAAACGCTGCATAGCTTTTTAAATACACATTGTAATTCTCAAGCACGTGCACAGATTTCGCTTTGAAGCAACGATACATGGCCAGTATTTCTTCAATTGCAAAATTATTGCAATCTTTTTTATTTTGTATTTCATATTTATATATCTTGTTAAACATTCCAGTTAATGAAGTTTCATTAACGACTCTACTTCTCTTATAATCGTTTATGAATTGTATTTTAACCTCCTCATTATAGAACACATAATCACACTCCTTGTGAGTTTTTCATTTCTTTTATATTGTACAGTACAAAATTATCCCTGTCAAATGTTATTAAATCATGTCGTTCAAAATATTTGCTGCTTTCTGTTTTTTATCTTTAGACATACTTGCATATCTCATGGTAGTAGCAATATTTTTATGATTTAGCACTGTTGCACAAAGATAAATATCTCCTGTCTTCTCATATAGATTTGTTGCGCAAGAATGCCTTAGTACATGTGGAGTAACATGCTTATTTGTAACATCTTTGCTATATTTCTCTAGAATCACCCTGATTCCATCTCTAGTAATTCTTTTCTTAAAACTAGAAATAAACAGCGCATCGGAATCTGTCATGCTAAAATATTTTTTTCTATCTTGCAACCACAATTCGAGCTGTTCCTTTACCTTATCTCCAATAAGAATATTACATGTTTTTCCTCGCTTTTCAACAACCTTGATAGTATTATTCTCCAAATCAATATCGCTAATATCAATTTGCGTAAGTGCTGATACACGAAGTCCAGTCGTAAGTCCAAGCATAATAATCGCCAGATCTCTGTTTTTCATTTTTGTGCTTGCAAGTTTGTTAACATTGTCCAGCATTGCCTGAATTTCTTCTTCTGTCAAATAAGCAACGTCTGGTCTATCTTGAACTTTTGGACGCTCCGTTCTCTCCATTGGATTATTTGCAATATAGTTATTACTCTTAAGAAATCCAAAGAAAGTATTCAGCGCAGACCATTTTGTCGCACGAATGCTGTCACTTGTATTATAATGCCCATGTGCGCTTTCTTTATTCTTCATTGCCGCAAAATATTTGTTAATATCTAGCGGAGTAACTCTCTTGTAAAAGTTATTTGGAATGTCCCCATCATTCAAGAATTCTGCAAATTCCCTTACATATGCAATATATCTTTCAACTGTTGTATAAGATTTTGTTGAACACATATAATAATAAAATTCAGAAAAGATTTTAGGAAGTTCTTTCAGTTTTTCTTGCATTTTTTTAGTTGACGCAATTTCCTTTTCAGTCCTGCCTGTCATTTTTTATACCTCCTTAATTTTCTTTTTTCTCCATCTTACAAAACCAAACGTAATAAGAGCCCAGAGACCAAGAGCTCCCTTGAAGATCGTCGCAACTACCATAAGAGAAATGTACCACACCCAACCTAGTCCAATGGCATCTGGCTTTGCCTTATAACAGTCTTCTCCGTCTTCGACCCAGTGATAATATTGTTTGTCATTTTCATATTTTTCATTTATTTTATTTACAACTTCTTTTGTCTTAGGGCAAGTGACGCAAATAATATTGTCTGTAAAAGTACTAAGCGCGAACTCAAATTCACACATAGCAACATTACTGCGAATGCGGCAAATATTAGACTTCTTATTATACTTGACAAATGTAACTTCAATTTCTGGGAAAAGTTGAACGTTTGTCTTTACAAAATTGTTACATTTAAATTTTGAACCAGCATAATATCTAATTCCGTCATAGTCAAAATAATCACACATGACGCCATTATTCATTTACGTTACAACCTCCTCCATAATGTCAATCACTTCACTAAGCAAATCAATACATTCTTCAAGCTGTTCACAGCATTCTTCTGCTTTGCTATACCTGTCAGTTCCTTGTAGATTTTCTGGCATATTATCCAAGCATTCTTGTTCCTCGTCACAAATATCTTGGATACAATTACTAAGTTTTTCAATTTCCGTGGATAGAATTTCTATTTTTTTTCTGCGCCTGTTATTCATAGAAAATACCTCCATTCAAAAACTATAATCATTCATTTGTTATTATGATTATAACGCTATAATTTTGTTTTGTCAAGACTATTTATCAAAATATATTTTGTTTATATAAACTTTGATTTAACTACTTTCCATATAGGAGCGGACTTAGTTCCACCAACTATGGAAACATTTGGAAATATTGAGGTGAGAACTTCCTCCATTTCATGTCCATTCATTTCCATTTTTCTTGGGCTAATCGGAAAGTTGCAAATAAATTCTCCGTCATCTTTAAGCACACTTTTGATTTGATTCAGCGTTTCAAGAAGCATCTCTTTCGAACTCTGCACATTAAGCACATTAGACGCGAATACAATATCATACCGTCTATTCAGTGCAAATTTATCGAGTAGTACATCTCCATTGCCAACCCATAAATCATATGCTACCACATCAAATCCTTTGCTTAGAAGATATTTTGTACTAGTAGCTCCCTTCCCCGCTCCAAAGTCGAGAATTGTTTTGCTCTTATCCACATTACTTTCCACCCAAAGAGGAACTACTGCACGAATCTTTCCATCCTTAATAACCGAAGCGCCTGCACTCCGACTAGTTGCTTTTGCAATTTTAATTTCCTGAGCTGTCATGCTTTAATGTCCTTTCTATTACAAAGTTAATTAAAAAGAGACCTGTTAATTAGCAAGTCTCTTTTTATAGCTCTTAAACATTAAGCGCAATAGTTTCTGTCATAATTACATGAGCCCCTGTAAGATTGAAATTGTATCTATGATACATTGCGCCCGGAGCGATAGCATAATCTGGCTCTTCATATACATTAAACAAATCACACTTCTGTTCAAAAGTCATTTCTCTAAAGTCCCAAATTTCTTCATCGCTTTCAAGTTCATACACAAAAACACGATCTGCAGATTCGTCCCAACCACAAAGAGGGGATGTGTAAATATGTTTCATAATTAATCTCCCTTGTTATTTTACAAGTTTAACTCCAGAGGATAATTTATAAGCACTTTCTTTTTTCTTCTTGGGAATTAAGATTGTGTCTTGTCCTGATACAAATTTGATATCCCCTCTGTATGATGTCAATTCTTTTGTAAGTTTAATAATGCGAGATGTTTGTGCTGCATTCAGGTCTGCCATACCAATTATATGATACAAATCAGCTTTCACAAACTTGTCCATTTCGCTAAGTGCTGTTCTGCAAGACAAAATTGATTCATTAAGATCTTTTATTGTCATCTTACTTATATCACGTGCATTTAAATTATACTTCGACAAGGCAGTTTCACACTGCTCTATCTGCTTAGAAAGATTTTCTACTATGATTTGATATTCTGAGTGCTTCATTATCAATTCCCTTTCTTATTCCCAAATCACCTTCTGTTTAAGACAGCCTTCATAAACATCTGGATAGCTTACTTCTTCAATATGAGGCTTATCTTTCCCTTTAAAATTATTCCAATCGGATCTTCCAAATGTAGTATGACACACAGGACAACAATAATTTGCCATATCAATCTGATAACTATAAAACAGGTCATCATCAGTCATGTCCATTCCATGAAACCAATTTTTACATTCTGGACACTGTACTGCAATATGCCGAATAGGAAGTGGTTCATATTCAACTCTTACATTAAAATTCATTACTTATGCCTCCAATTTTTAATTTTTATATTTGCGTATTCCACGATCTCACAATATTCTTTATTTGTAATTCTGTCATCAAATGCGGCACGTTCCTCAACGATTTCTGTCAGCTCATCAAGGTCGTTTGCTTTGTCAATTTGTTTAATGTAATATTCCATCCTACACCTCTACTAAAACCAGCAATCATACTTCTCTGCAATTTCATTTGCCTTGTCAAAATCTTCTGCATATTCATAGAAATAATTACACCAATCTTTTGTTTCCTTAATGATTTTTTCATCATAAAATTCATTTTCTTCTGGGACAAGAGGACATACAAATTCGCAAATTTCTGCCGTAATCATACCTGTATCTTCATTATATATCAGCCATATAGGAACTCCCGATGCTGGACACTGGAAATCTGAACTATGATAAATATAACTTTCCATTTTAATTCTCCTTTTTCAAATCCTGAATTTTCTTTTTTGCTAATTCAAGAGCTTTGATAAGTTCGTCTACCCAATACACACTAAAACGCAAATCATGTTCGTCGTCAACTGCGATACTTCCGTCATCTTCTGCGCAAAGAGAAATGATTGTACCATTTACCTTTACTGCGACCACCCCGTTATTCATAATAATATGATAGTCATTCCAAAGCTCTCGTTGTGCTTGAAGAGACCATTCTTGATCTTTCGCACAATAAAAGGTACGCGAATCGCCATCATTAAATTTAAATATCTCAATCAATTTGCTATTTTCCATTTTAGCTCTCCTTACATTTTCAAAATTTCATTAAAAAGTGCTGTGGCTTTACCATCTTCTGTATCATAGTACACAATGCATTGATGATATCCATATCGTTTTACGAGATAACCAAGTTCTACGAGTTTATCCATACAACTACATAGACTAAAATCAATATTAAATGAATCTCCCTCAGAAACTATTTCTTCTAGTACTTTAAAAAGTTCGTTTGCTGGAAACTCTACGTTGTCAATAATGTAATATGTCTTTGGAACCATCTTAGTACATTTAGAAATCATTATTCTTTCCCTCCCAACATCTCAAGCAATTGCTAAACAATCTTTAAGCTTCATTTTGATTCCCTTTAATATTCGTCATTTAAATACAATCCAGTAACTTCTGTATCAACATAATGATGAAGAATTCGTTTAACCTTGGATATTGCATATCCATAATTTTTCGCAGTAACTTTAATCTCTACCAAATCACTGCCGTCCAAGTAAATTGCAAATACAAATGTTTTCACTTTAATTCTCCTTTGCCCACTTGCGAGCTGCTTTAATGTTATCATAGCTTGACACAATATCTCCGTCTCCATTATCTAGACAGATATCATACCAAATTTGAATACATCCATATGGTTTTTCGTTTACATCTAGCATTCTTTCTTTTGTCTTAACAATTGCATATTCTCCAATTGTTTCAATTATTTCTGAACTGATTAATTCTCTTTCTCCCACTTAAACATCACCTCTCAATATCAATTGCCGACAAATTGTAATGTCCATTTTAAACTCCTTAAATTTTCTTACGACGGAAAGTTTTATTATCAATCAGCACAATGTGTCCCTTTTCAATCTTTCTCATAAGACTATTAAATTTCTTCTCATCAGTTTCTGTTGTATTGATTCCGATGTCACCAATGTGTTCAGTGCGCAGAATCCTATAGCACTTGTTCTTAAGCTCTACCATCATTTCCTTTCTTGAAACTGGATTATTATTCACATAATATTGATATTTATTCATTAACAATATCTCCTTCCATTGTTTCTTCAATTCTTTTATTACAAATTTCATAATAATCTGGATTCAATTCATATCCAATAAAATTACGTCCACATTCGATTGCTGCAACAGCAGTTGTACCACTTCCCAGAAACGGATCGAATACGATTCCATTTTCAAGAGAGGAGTTCACAATCAGATTATTTACAATATTAATGGGTTTAATTGTTGGATGCCCATATTTCTTTTTATCAGTTCGATTCAGAGGAGTTACATAATATGTAAACTTCGTATTAAATGTTCCATAGATCTTAACTCCTTTTTCTCTAAAAAACAGAATAAACTCTGTATCAGTCAGGTATTTATTTCCACAAGCTGGAACGGGATTCACTTTGTGCCACGTTAGTAGATTCCAATTGCATTTCTTTCCTTTTACAAAATAATCAAGCAAAGGAATGATTTGCTTCTGGCTGCAAAAGAAATAGATATTAATCTTCTTCATAATTCTACACAGTTCATCAAGTACTTCCGTAGAAAATCCATTTTTCATATCATTCAGTTCTTTTACATACTGCTTATCTGTTTGCTTATAAATTCCTGCTCCGCTTGTTTCAATTACATAAGGTGGATCTGTTACGACCAAATCCACACAATTATCTGGCATTTCTCTCATGCCTTTCAAGCAATCCATGTTGTAAATTTTATTAAGCTCCATATTCTAGTCCCCTTTGATGTCAATAATTTTGTATTGTTAATGTTGGATAAATTTAACTGCTTTGATTTTCTTGTCCCAGCATTTGCGGCAGCTACTGCAAGTGATTGTTTTATCCTTTTGATTCGGGCAACTAGTAATTTCTTTTGGGAATTCAGGATTCAGAGTTTTTTCTTTAAAATCCACATATGCAACAGGAAGACCAAACGGATTCTCTACCTTCCAGCCAATGTGCCATGCGGAAAAGATTACGTTTAGATTAGTAGGAAGATCTCCATTCTCCGCAAGCCACTTGTTCACAATATCATATTTCTTGGTAAACGACATAAACTTAATATCAGGAAATTGCTTTGCAAGCTCAACCATTCCACAGAAGAAGTCATAGCTAGGAATGTCACCTGCATCAAAGAATCTAAATAGCGGAAGCGGGTTATGCTTTACCTTGAACGCGACCTGTTCCCAGAAATCCTGCGGGTCTGTATTGTACAGTCTGAGATTTCTTGCATATGCTGCCAAAACCGAACTCATTTGCTGCGTCCCCTTCATGCAATAGCAACCGCCGTGTTTACAAGGTGCGTCCTCACGGCACGTACAAGTCGGGAAAGCCAAGTCGTTGCAGCATCCACCAGTCTTTCTGTTTGATGTACTCAGATGCACTTCATTTGACTTGTTGGCAAGATAATCAACATATTCTTCTTTAGTCAAGAATTTCTTTTCTTTTGTCATAATATTTCTTCCTTTCTATTATACAATAATTTTGTATTCTGTCAATAAAAGAGGCATAGATTTCTCTACGCCTCTTTACATTTATTTTATTTAATTTTACTTACTGCTTCTTCTCTTGTTTTCCCAAAATTCGCTTCCTGAAGAATGCCAAGATAAGGGATGAACACCCAAATGTCATCATTATAATCACACCATTCAAGCACTTTTTCTTTTAGAAGGTCTTCTACAGTTCCAACAAGTCCAAAACACACTTCCTTATCGGCAGTCCATACCTTACGAATTGTACCATCGTAACCACGTTTCTTGAAAAATTTAAGTTCCATTTTTTAAATCCTTTCAGAATTTCAAAGTATTTTCTGCAATCTCCGAAAGCATATGTGGAAAGTCTTCAACAACTTTGCTCAACAGATATACATCTACCCATGTAATATTAATATCGTTTTTCTTTGCTTTATATTTTCTGCTTGCCTTTGCCTTTACTTTAATATCTTCTCTAAACATAGGCTCATAACAGTTACAAGTCAGAATAAATTCTTTCATAATTAAATCCTCCGCTTAATCGTCTCCATCACTATCATCCATCTGGTTCCCGTTGTACCACTCTCTCAAATAGCTAATATCGGTACAATCAACCTCCCAAGTGCCGTCCATAAATGTTCCACCATCATCAGGAATTGGGATAATACCTGCATCATCTTTTGCGATTTCAATTGCCTCATCGAGTGTGTTCGCTTCCACATTTACCGTTCCCATCATTGTCCAGCACACAGGGATCTTCCAAGTTTTCATTTACTCGTCCTCCTCAAGAATCCAGTCATATCCAAGCCATTTAATTTCATCGTCAGAAAAACCAATCGCATACACATCTCTACGAGCAATTTCAAGCTCTACATTTCCATTGTCTGTACAACAATCAATTGCATTTTGGAGCAATTCCATAGCTCTTCTATGTGTGATATATCCCGAATTATTTGTCTTGTCTGGTGAAATTTCATTTCCATCCTCGTCTTCATCGCCTTCAACCCACCAAGACGCCCACATATTATAGGTCTCACTTAGACGTTCTATCATAAACTCTTCGCAACAAGAATCTTCGACATATGCTCTATAATCAGGATCTTCAATTTCTTCTGTGCTATGCCATTCAAAATAATATCCGTCAAGCATATCAAGAATTTCCTTTTCAAGAGGTTTATATGCATCGTCCCATTCGATACATAATTCCCTTTCAAAACAATTAACATAATATTTAGTTATCATTTAATTTTTCTCCTTGTAAATATCAATATTAAACTTATGTGTATAATCTTCGTTGTTTACGTCTGACCACACTCTGATGACAATTCCCTTGTCCTGAACTGGAGCCAAATCTTTCTCGTAATGATACTTTTGCCCAATCACTACAATATCCTGAAGCCACATTCCGTCTTTATCTTCAAGATAAACATTGAGTTCCCTATAATCTTTGTCAATTCCCTTTTCAGCTACAAGAGTTGCGAAGCCAAGGTCAATTTCGATTCTTTCCATAACTTACTCCTCCTCAAAATCCATTGTTTTTTCTGCAAGTTCTGCAAGCATATTTGTGAAATCTTTTACGACTTGACTAAGAATTTTCACATCTGCCCACACACTATCTACATGAAACTGTACTGCATACCAGCCAGCTCCTGCATACTTCTCAATTCCATATAGATCATCGTTGTTGTATTTGAGATATGCCATAAGCATATTAAATTCATTTTCTGAATTTACCTTGTAAGCAGTCCAACAATAAAGACCGTCATCTCCATACGGAACGGCAAAATTGAAGTGCCAAAGATTAATATCCCTATACTTTACTGCCTCGTAATTTTCACAGTCGCTTTTGCTTACAAATTCCTTTCCGTCAAGTGCTTGATAAATAGTAGTTGTCTTTTCAATTTTCTTCATTTTATCTCCTCCTTAAATTTCACACTCAAAAAAGTTCTCATCACATTCTGGACAAACATAATCATATTGTTTCAAGTCACTCAGAAGAAGTCTCCTATCACAATGTGGACAAAATTTATCTGTTACTAATTGACCAAGAAGTTCCATTGCCTTAATAGCCGTGTAGGTGTCAACATCTACATGGATTGCTTTTAGCTTCTGCATAATTTCTTCGTGCTTCTGATAATTCTTTGTTGCGTTTTCCATTTAATTATCTCCTTTCTAATTAAAAGGGGCTTTACGCAAGCCCCTTAATAATAATTTTGTATTGTTTACCAACTGCTCACGTAATAAACCATTTGCGTTTCAAAATCCGTTGTTTCAAGAACTCTTTCAACAATTTTGATGGTATCTACAATATCTTGGACATACCACTGATCATAGTCAGTTCCTCCAAAGAAGAAGCCGCTACAAGATGGCAGCAACTCTTCGGCTACAGAAGAATCAATTACAATTTTGCCATCCTCATAAATTGGCTCCCATTTTCCATCAATAAGACGCTCTCCATTTTGAACTTTTGCATATGTCATCACACACGACTCAAGCACCGTCTTACAAGTATCAAGCAGCTCTTCGAGAATTTCCTTTGTGCATTCGTGATGATAAGTACAATCGTCCTCGCCGTCCTGCACATGATTCACTAGCCATGCGTGGATCGCGTTTGCCTTGCGCCAATAACCAACCTGCTCCATGATTCTGTTATATCCGTATTTGTGCTCTGTGTCCCAAGTAGAATAACGCTTGATATAGAACGGCTTGTAGAAAGCAATTACGTCCTTGCTAGGCATTTCATTTCCGTCAATGCCAGAATATTCCTCAAAAGTACAATCCTGCTTTGTGTTCTTCCAATCAAAATAATTCTCAATTGCATTTACCTCATTTGCAGTAGTGTTCTTATAACGAGGCATTCTGTTAAGATACATATCAAGTCCTATGATAACGCACATCCTTTCAATTATTAATTTTAATTTTATCTTGCACGACTGACTGTAACTTTATTTCCTGTTCTCAAATCTTTCACAAACACAAAGCATCCTCCACTAAGCCCATAACAATAATAGAAATTTGCGATTTCTTTCTTGATGATAAAGCCATCATCATCGTGTGATTCAAGATAGATTGTATAATCATTGTTGTTCCCGATTCCATTTGCATGATAGCATTTTGAAAACTTCAATCCATGCTTTTCAACATCTTTTTTGAAGTTGACGATTAAATCACACGCCCTATGATCGTCATACTTATAACTTCTAAAAATATTTTCATTTTCCTTGATGTGTTTAATAAACAGTCTATTTATAATAGACATACACTCGCTTTGTTTCATATATAAACCCTCCCTTTATTTATAGTAACCACCAATACAATAAGCAATGTAATCAGCCTCCATTTCATTGCCTACTCTTGCGTAATGAACCCCTTTAGGATCATATACTATAAACATTTTTAATTCCTCCTTAATATTTCGTTTCTCTTTCATTCATTAGCCAACCAACACCCTTACTGTGATGCTCGTCAAACCAATGCCAAATTTCTTCTCTGTGAGTTCCCTTGCTCCAACTATGCCAATCAACGTCGAGGCATTCGTCCTCATCAATAGGCACATCTTCGAGTTCGTCCCAGAGGTTTTCAATTTCTGCGTCATTCAGTTTCATTTTTAAATCTCCTTTCAAATACATCCACCACAACATCCCCACTCAACATTATCATTAAACACTTGATCAATTTCTGCTGCATATTTGCGGAACTGTTCTGTAATTCTCTCTACATCAATTTGCCATTCACCTTGCCATGCTCCATCATAATTTGGCATTAGACCGCCACCGCTGCTCCAAAACGGACTGTATGTCGATTCATCTTTAGAGTTGAAACCATAACCAAATGTAATTTCCTTTCCGTCAATCTCAAGTGTAAGCACACCGCTATACAGGTTTGGCCATTCCCCAGTGTAAGAAACAAAGTTTACATGTTTAGTCTCATTATTGTTGCGATTAATCAACATTTTATTCTCCTTTCAGCATCTGCTCAATCAGTTCCATTGCCTTATCGTCTTCCAGATAGAAACCGTCACTTCCAATCTGTGCCTGAAGATTACATACCAACTGCATAAATCTCCAATCGGGAACCATGTGCCAGTATACCTTAAGTATTTCACAGAACTTGTCAATTCTCTTGGGGTCTCTCATTTTTGATAGCTCCTTTCTTGTAAGGGCTGGAGCATTAAGCTCCAACCCCAACCTTTGCGTTAACCAGCTTGACGAACTCGTCCATCCATGCATGACCGTCCATGATTTTTCCCCATCGGTTCTCTTCATAGTTCGCAGTGTTTCTGTTCGGGGCGCTATGCCCGACCATATCACTCATCGCATTCACAGCGCCCCATGCAGTTCCTTTGAACTTAGCAATGTCAGGCATAAAGTAGCAGACAGAATAGTTGTCCTTTACTTTCTGAATGTTTGCTTTCTTACGATCAGAATCATTTTCCGTTACAGGGAACATCTGATCGAGGATTTCATTGATTTGTTCAAAATCAAGTTTAATATTCGCAAGTCTATCTGCCTCTTCGTCAAGTGCATCCATATAAAGATTTGCCATACCAAGGCAATGTCTCGCTTCTGCAAGCTTTTCGTCGAGATTTCCAACATGCTTTGTACTCCAAGAACGCTGAGCGGTGTTAAGTGCAAGTGAGAGAGTATTATTGCAAACGACTCGAATCGGAGTCATGCAAATCTTGATTGCTCCAGTTCCGTCATGAGAATTAGAAAACACCATATAAGGCTCCACATCGTCATCAAGCACTTTCTTAGTCGGCATCTTTGCAAGCAGCCAAACTCTTTTACCTCCGTTGAGAGAACCTGCGGTTTCATAGCGAACAATTCCATCTTCCGTTTCACCAACAATTGCATCAGTGAAGGAAAATGCGTCTGCATTCTGTACAATTTTATATCTATTCGTTACAATGCCAAGCACAGTTTTATCATCACTTCTGATGTTTGCCTTGTAGTTCTTGATTTCCGTTCCATCATCCATAAAGACAGGGGTCTGTTCAACAGTCCAATCAAGCCCTGCCAGTTTGAGCGCTTCTGCACTGTTGGGAGCATCCGCAAGGATTTTGCATCTATCTTTGGTCTCCATATAATGCCAAGGTTTCTCGCGTACACTAAACATGCTATCATTCATTTCAATACAATGAGCCATAATTTTTATCTCCTTTAACAAAATACATATTGATTCTTGCTTTTCTTTCTTTTCTTTTTTTCTTTTTTGCCGCACGCTGTTTCCAAACAGGATGGTCTGGGTACATTTCAAAACAATCACATTGTTTTTGCAAGCATCTTTTTCGTTCTACTTGATTCCATGTCGCTCCCTTGTCATGAAAATGGCAGTAACCACACACATTGTCGCTTTCTGACCCATACAAGCATTCCATAATTGCCTCCTTTCGCATTTCGCAATAATTTTGTATTGCGTAAGGCAAGGGACAAAAATCCCTCGTTCTTACATTGTTGCATTTCTTTTCAATCTCTTGATATCATGGTCATGTTTATCTACGGTTGCCTTAACAATGCCCATATCAAGAATAGCCTCCTCTAAGTCTTCAACTTTTTCTTCAAGTGTATCGAATCTTTTGTCCATTGCGTCGAATCTCTTATCAATAGCATCAAATCTCTCATCTATTGCCTCGAATTTCTTATTCACTTCTGCAAATTTTTGATTCATGCTATCTTCTAATGCGTTCATTCCACGCATTATCGCGTCTACCACTTCTTGCAATTCTTTGTTTTCCATTTATACCAACTCCCTTTACTTTATTCTTATTATATCACCTCTGTCTTAAAATTCAATAGGTTACAATTTACAAATCCTTTTACGAAATACGTACAAGTCCACCAAATCTGTCTTGTACTGCAATGCTACCAAACTCGCTGAAATAATCAACTGTTGTATTCCATACATAGGCAAGCACATATCCATCACTAATATCTGCATTGTCCATATCCCACTCTTCATCATAATCAGACACATACAAGAAATTGTACATATCCATTTCCATTGTAGGAGTATGAATTACATGATACACAAGTGCATTATGTTCCTTTTCAAACTCCTGTACCTTTGCTGTGAGTTCTTTGTTGCTACTAAATTCGTACAAGCCTCCTGTCGGTTCAGTAAGCTGCACTTCATCTCTGTTCTTAAATGCCTTAATGCATGGAACAAAGAGTCCAAGTGCTTCCATGCGTTTGATTGCTTCTTTCTTTTTAAGTTCTCTTGATACGTTCATAATTTGCTCCTCCTTTTTATATTCTAAATACAATTTCTTTTTATCAATTGAATTATATAAATATTTTATTTGTCATATTAATTGCATCCGCATCACATAGATCGTCATCATCAAGAATGCGCATATCACGTGCAAAAATTTCACTTTGTTCTAATCGACCGAATTCTCTTTCAAGGTAGTCGATTGTACCCATATTTTCATCAATCGCTTTATCGTCATTTACTTCGATCAATACCAAAACTTTTCTCATGTCAATTTGCCTTCCTTAATTATTATTCGGATCAATCATAATATCGAAGTGTTCGAATTCTCCTTCTTCGTCAATGCGATCAATTTCTTCGCTGATATACTGTAGAAATTCTTCTTTGCTTTCACAAATGATACCAGAAGCATTTGCCTGACCAATGTAGAATGACTTGATATTTTTCATTTCTTCTTTCTCCTCAATAATAACTATCTATTCGTTTCCGTTTTAATTTCTTTTACATTGAAACCGTTATGACAATTTAGATTTTTACCAGCGCGTCGGCAAGTTGGATAGCAATACCTACGATTGTTAAAATGAGAACAATAATCCCATCTTTCCTGTCGTCATCTCCGAATAGTAGTACGCAAGCAATGATAATAAGCAAAATAGTAATCATTTGTTTACCTCCCTTTGTGCTGAAAGAATTCTCTCATATCAAGCCACTTATCGTCGATAATGTTTCCGATTTTAGTTACTGTAGAACCCCAACTATTATCTTCGAATCTAATGTATTTTCCAGGAAGATCCTCCCACTTATCCACACCAACTACCTCCAAGACCTTGGATATGGCTTCCATAGACTTGGCTCGAAATACTCTTGTCTGTTTAGCTGGGTCAAATTCGTCAAGACAATACCCTCCGACACCACAAGTTATCCCTTCGGCAGAAATATAAATCATGAATGTCATAATTCCATGATCTTCTCGTCCAAGCATGGTGGACGTAATTCTTGCATTTTTAATCATTTTCATTCTCCCTTCAAACTCCTAAATACGTTATCATACTGTTTCTTGGTCATAAATACTACATGTGGATGATATTCATCTCCCTCTCGAATTAGTTTGTTGACTTCTTCTTCGGAAATATCTCTGTCATCAAATAGTGCAACATTATCTTGCTCAGCCCAGAAATCATATTTTTCTGTGTATTCAATCATTTTTACATGATGATTTGTATTCATATTTACCCCTCATCTCCATAAGTTTTGGTTTGAGTTCCAAACCACTCATTCTCAACCGTAATTACTGCTTGCCTAATCCATAGTTGGCTGCACTTTTCATCGAACCACTTAATGATTTCCTCGATACTATCGTGGTCTCTTAGGTCTCCAAATACACTAATTGTAAATGCATCCATACAGCTTTTATTTGGATTTTCCCAAACACTCATTTGAAGGGAACCCTCTGAGCCAAGAGGAAGGAAATGTTCTGGGTAATTGCTTGCTTCATTCCATTTTTCAGTAGAATCATAATAATCCAATTCCTTTCCGAAGATTTTTGTAAAATCTTTTCCTTCATGTGGGAAACTATCAACTCTAAAGATTGCCGCAACGTGTGTCCAATTACTCATTTTACTTTTCCTCCCTAATATCATTCAGTAGAATTTTCAATGTGGTAATATACTCGTTGAGGTTTGCCATATTGTCGAGATGCATTTTCTCCTCCTCCCACACATCAGTGCCCATTAGCCAAATTCTCTCATTTGAAATCGAACCAAGAGCTTCTTTAATTTCTCTTTCGTACAGTTGCGTCAGCCAATTCTTAATCGTTTCAGTCATTTATTTTCCCTCCTTAAAATAAGATTGATACTGCCATGCCTCTCCGCATTCCTTACTCAGATTCTTATAGTAAACTTTTCTTGCCTGTTTAAGAATTGCTTGTACTTCCGTCGATGATCTATCGGTTGAATACCTGATATATCTGTGTTTGATCCAGAGCGTTTCAAGCTTATACGCTTGAAGCACTACTTCATCATTAATTAAGACTTCGGTTATACAGACATTGAAATCTGAATATAATTCTCTTTTCGAAACAGTAAAGTCAATGCCTATAAAAGTGAATGTTAACGGTTGACGAAACTGATATAAATTTTCAATGATATTTCTTTGCGTGATTTCCTCAGAAAGCCAAACCATAAATATGCCAAGAACAACTATTGATATACTCACAATGATTATAAAAAGCATATTTCTCCTTTCATTTCCATGTCGTCCTCGTGATTTTCTTTATCCATTTTTGTATTTAAACGTGTGGAATCTCCCGTTTATATACACATTGGTGTCGGTGATTTCGATTGTGAACATTTTTATTTTACTTTTCTTCCTCATTAAGATAGCTATTCAGCAAATCCACAACTTCACCAGAATGCTTGATAATGCTGTCATTAATCTCCACGATTCTTTTTGCACTGTCGAGTGTTGTTTGCCATTCTTTCATTACGTCTTCATACTCAACCAGATCATAACCAGTGAGCAGTTTAAAGAACCATTTACGAATTTTTTTCATTTTATTTTACCTCCCTCAATGTAATATACTGCGCGTCAAGCTCTCCATAAAAATATTCTTGATGAAAATCAACAATTTCATAATTAAGATAATCATCAAGTTTATTAATATTTTTTAATGGATTGAATAATTGTTTTGTGTCTGTCCCCCAATCTTCGTGCTCATATTCAAGATACACGATGCATATATAAGGGAGTATAATGTCTGGTGCAATTCCAAGAAATTTGCGTAATGTTACAATCATTTGTTTTATCTCCTTTAAATCCCTTTATTATAATTATCAAGCACATTTTGCTTTACGTAATATTCTGAGTCAGTTTCCATATCTATGAATTTCATTTCCAAAATTTTGATTCTATATTCTTCTTCATCATCTCCATTCTGTCCACATACTCCAAGTGCTTGTTCATTCTCATTTGCGTCTTCAAAATCCACAAAGAATTCATCAATATGTGTTACTGATGCAAGAAATTCTGCTGTAATATCTTCTTTTGCGATTCCAATTTCTTCAAAAGATTCATCATAGCAATCTGAGATTTCATAATCATCAAATAAGAATCCCTTGCCTGTTTGAAATTGAAATACTTTATTACATTCTGTTCCAGTAAAAGCATCCCAATCAAATGGGATTTCTGCTCCGTTAATTTCAAAGCCAAATCCACCTATTGACACAGCTTTCGCTTCTTTATTTGAAATTGGAATATATTCTCCATTTATCTTTTGTAATATTTGGAAGTCAACTACCATTGATGTTTCCATTTTATCACTCTCCCCCTATAATTTTGTATTGTTTATTGTTTTTTACATTAATTTGCCCTGTTGTATATGCATTTTTTGATAGTGACTTCCTTTACAGGGCAAATTATACTGCCCAAAACTTAGCTTAAATTTTGCCTTATAAATGTGCGTTTTTGATTAAAGCATGCCGCAAGCGTTAGCAAGCATCCCAATAAGTCCAAGGACAAATAAAACTGCAATTAGACTAATGATTCCGCTTTTGGTTTCTTCCTTTCCGAATAGTAGTACACAAGCAATAATGATAAGCAACAAAACAATCATTTTATTTACCTCCTATTTCCAATTCTTATATATTGCCTGTTATTTATTTTATCATTTGCTTTACATTTTAGCAATATCTATATGCTTCTTTGTCAACACATACGTCAACAACATCTCCATATGTGATGTAAGGATTTGCCATCAAAAATCTGCCAATTGCTTCTTCCATTGAGTATGCATATGTGTCGTACCACTCTGTGTTTCCGTTAGTGTTAACGTACTCGATAAGATAATAGCCATAATTGTATTCTGGCTCATCACGAGTATTGCCTTCAAAATATTTGTCAATGTCAAACAGAGAATCATATCGCACAGGTACTTCTACATAATCGAATTTGTCATTTTCCGTTGTGCGTTCAAGGATTTTGCATGCCTCCTTAATGCTTCTTTCCATTTCAGAAAGAATGACGTATTCATTTTTTGTATGTGCTGCGTAATAGCCACAAGAAAGATTCACTGCTGCACAACCAAGAGCGGGAGCGATTTCACAGATATCAGAATAAGATCCATACGCTGTTTTATAAAATTCCTTTGTAATAAAATCCTCGAACTCATCATTTGCACAGGAATAAAACACTGCATCATTTGCGTTGGCACGATCAAATTCGATGATATAATTGAATTCAAGACTTCTTGCCAGCTCAGAGTCTGCAAACTTACTTGAGCCTACGCAACCAACCTCTTCGTCCTCGCAGAACAGAACAGAGCAGTTAAACTTTTCAAGAATCTTGAAAATCATGTAAACGCCACATCTATCGTCGCCTCCGATTCCGTTAGGGCTTGAAACTCTATTGTTCTTTTTGCTATACATGAACATATTAGGCAGCTTTTCATGCACAGTGTCAAGATGTGCAACCAACAGCACAGGGAATTTCCCTTGTGCATATACATATCCATCTCTAGAAAGCACTGTGTGATGCGTCTTTTGCAACTTTTGCTTTACATAATTTTTAAGACCTGCTTGAGACATCTTACAAATCTTTTCAAAATCTTTATTCATAATTATTTGCCTCCTTGTTAAACCGCTTCTTCCATTTCTGATTCTTTTTCAATTGCATCTTCCAGACATGATGGACAAAGCAGATTTCCGTTGTGATCTTCTAAGTCGCTAAGTTTAAAATGCTCTCCACAAGATTCGCAAGTTCCATAGTTGTCAGAGAAGCAATCATCGCAAACATAGTCGCATTCTTCATCAATCCAAATAGTCATGTCGCTTGGGCGATATTCCCCACAACAATCACAGTATGTGTAGCTATCAAAGCAATCATCACATACGGTGATTGTATATCCATATCCATTAACGACAGTTGTCCCTTCGCCAACGAAATATGATTCGCATTCGTCACACCAAGTAACGCAATCATGACAATACGGTTCATTGTCAATCCAAATCACATCATCTTCATCAATCGCATCGCCGCATCCCGAACAATAATATTCGTTTGGCTTGCTGCAACATGAGATGCAATCTTCGGTATCATGTTCATTTCCACACTCAATGCAAATCGGGGCATGTCCAACGGTGATATAGCTGTCGTTTTCACTTCCCTTTGGACGGCTCAAAGTGCAATTAGAATAATTGTCGTAATCTCTGTAATGTGTGCCGTCCGAATCAATGAATTTACCTGCTGCGTCAGTTCCCTTGCTAACCATCCAATAGTTTGGCAAGTCAAAAAGCTCAGACATGACTTTCTGAACGATTTCTCTATATGGAGTGTATACAGAATTATTTCCATCATTATCTTGTGGATAGAGACGCCCCTGAATAAGTTTTTCTTCACCCCAATGGAACATCTGACGGTTAATTTTCGGCTGATTCCAGAAATCGTTTCCATTATAAGATGCATCCACAGTGTAAAACACCATGGACGGACTATCAAGCATATAACTAATAGTGCCAGACGAGTACATTCCTTCATAGCTATTTGGCATGCCACGCTTGTTTCTCTTGTCAATTGTGTGGCAGCTTGCCCACGAATTGCCAAATGACATTGTAAGATAGTCGAGCGGGTTTACAGAAAGGACAGTATATCTTGTGATTTTCAGCGGGTTGAGAGCATCTGCATATTTTGCAAATTCCCTATTGTAATCAGGATGCTTGCTAACGCCAATATAAGTAAGAAGCTTATTGATAACACGACTTGTCTTCTGCCCATCATGTGCATGAACTTCAGGACAAATTTTGTTTAGCTCATCAGCAAGTTCGCTATCAATATACTGAAAAGTATAGACTGGAATTTTAATCAAGAAATTAAAAATCTTTGTTGGGTATTTCTGTCTATACAGTGAAGTTTCTTTCTTCATGTTTTCGGGCATAAAATTATTTTCTTTTACATATTTGACAACATCAGCATCAATCACCCATGACTTGAATCTCTCCAATGCATTACAATCAGTTACACGTTCAAAATCATGGCTGAATACAATCATGAATTTGCCTTCCAGATAGTTCGGATGACGCTTGAATGCCTTAATCAGATCTGCCTTGTTGGTTGCCCACGTGTCAATGATTTTGTTCAGTGCATAACCTGTGAACTTGTAGTCATACTCAGAAAGCAACTGCTCCATGTCATTGAGCAACGCATATCTCTCTTCTTCTGTAATGATTTCGCTTACATCCATTTTTGTTTCCTCATTCTTTTCATGAACTAGCACGAAAAAGTCTGGGTCTACAGAAAAACTTTCGTTTCCTTTTTTAACTACAATGTAAGGTTCGTGGATCGCTGTAACGCGACCTGTCCAGCCGTTTGTTGTAATGGAATATGGGGCACTGCATTTTGCGCGAACAATATCACCAATATTAAAATCCATAACTTATACCTCCGTTTCAGAAATGAATCCGTCAAACAGTTCAACTTCGTTATTATTCAGTGCTTCGTCTACCTTTGGGCCATAGTTCAAGAGTAGCATTACAATCTGGCTCATAAGAGCACTTTCCTTTGTGCGGCCATCGTCCTGCTCTTTGTAATATTCAAAGAACCCATCCTGAATGTTTCTTGCTACATTGATTTTGCGGCAATCATAGCTGCATTTTTCAGGATCTTTGCCAAGCTGTTTTGCGATGGCGTCGTAGAGTTCTACAACGCCATAACTTTTTTCGTTTACTGTAATTTTCATTTTTGTTTCCTCCTTATCCAGCAATTGCCTTAGAAATAAGGTCAAGCTTTGTTTTGTATTTCTGGATGATAAACTCTAGAGCTTTAATTTCTTTTTTCAAGTCATCATTTTCTTTTCTCAGTCTTGCGGCATCTTCTTTAGAAAGGCCGTTCTGTTTCATTTCAATCGTTTGCTTTGAAATCGCAGGAAGTGCGGTTGCAAGCTCTGCAATGTAGCAGAACTGCAGCCCTTTATTATTGTTTCCTTTGCCGCTTCCGCAGGTTTTAGAATTCCCATTAAGACACTGAACCAGTGAGCCATACGAAATTTCACAGTGTTCTGCCGCTTCTCTTGCGGAACGAAAATACTCGCCAGTTGTGATGCAGTAAACTGCTTTGCCTTTATGAACCTTTGCATTTTCAATAATCACGTCATACTTTGCACGTTCAATAGAAACTGTCCGGTTATCCATGATGTTTTTCATAATGTCAATTCCCTTTCTGCCTTATAAGGCGATAATCTTGTATTGTTGTGTATACTTTACTTCATAAGTGCTGTAATATCTGCTCCATTTTTAATCTTACTTTTCTGCATTTACCGTTTGCATTGCAGTTGCCTTCGGATTATATCCGTTTCCGTTCTTTGCGTCCTCTCGCCCTCGGTTGAATTCGTCCTTTGCTCCACAGGCACCCAGTGTCAGGATGATCATAACAGCAAGGATGGCGGCAATAATCTTTTTCATGATGTCATTTTCCTTTCAAAAATAATTTTGTGTTGTCGTGTTATTTACTTTTCTTAGAAAAGTTATTTCTCTTTACGAGTTTTTCAAACTCTTGAATTGCTTTCCTTTGAGATTCAATGATTTTTGGCATATCATTGTTAACAAAATCTTGCAGTTCTTTTAGCTGTTCTTTGTATGTTGCTTTTTTACGTTTCATCTCCATTCCTCCATTTTTTCGCAAAATAAAGGCACTTTCCTTGCAGAAAATGCCTTTAAATTTTATTTGATTATTTGTAATTTACTTATGTCTTTGCTTTGTTGGGTAACGACGTCTTTTATTGTGTTCACATCTCGTTTTATATTTTCAACGTCGCTTTCCATTTTATGAAAGTCAGGAAGCCTTGCGAATCCTTCAGCCAACAATTGAATGTTTGGCTTAATTTCATTTTCCATTGTGAGATTGACTCTATTGATGTCTTGACGCAATGCCTCCGTTTCGGAAGTTATTCGCTTTTCAATGCTGTCCATGCCTTGCAATATGGCTTCCAGCATTTCCCTTACGTCTGACTCTATCGTGATCACCCCTTTATGAATTTGTAGTTATCCATATTTTTGTCTACAAAAATTCCAGTCAATTTGCGGGCTCCGTCAAACTCACACCTAATTATGCCTCCGTCAGTTTTAAAAGCAATTCCAATTCCATCATCAGGGGACTCAAGCATGACTATTTCCCTTCCGAGATCATGAATTGCATTATAAACTTGTTTTAGATTTACTGACATTTGCCTCAACTCCTTTTTTCTTTTTCCCTTTTATTATACCTCCTTTTTCTTATTTGAGCAAAGCCCTTAATGATACCCACAACAAATTTCCGTTGTGGGCATGATAAAGGTTTCGCTTACGTGAACAACAAAGAATAGTTGAGTTTTTCTTTGTAAGTCCAACCGAGAGATGTCAGAAGATTAGTCATTTGGCTAATGCTTACGCACTGGAATTCTCCCTTGATGGGCAGAGGATTGATGGGACATTTGATGCGGCAAATGCATTTGCCTTCTTCGCGACGAACGAGGAGAATGAGCTGGATTTCTCTTTCCCTTGCATAGTATTCTCTCATTCTCTGATACCGCTCAGAATATTCCATGTTGCTGTCACTCATGAACTGATAACCATTTACGTCAAACCACTTGTCAAGGTTATCTCGCTTAGTGTAGATGAGCGCGGTGTGGTAGGTAGGATTGTCGTTTGCCTTGAGCAAAGAAACAGCGTCGTCACACATATGGCGGTCGCAGCCCTCCATGCCGTAGTACGGGCATCCAGTGCAGGTTTCGCTTCTAGTTCCACACATGGCCAGAGCCTTCATCACATTTGCTTTATCCATTGTTATTTTCCTTTCTAAATTAAAATTTTGGTTTCGCTTATGGAATGCCTTTCGGCTGGAATGGGACTTTTTGTGCAGAAATCCCTTAGAAACTGCTATTCAGTTGTCTTTCCAGCGTGGCGTATCGGAAAAATCACGACTTAATACGTGCCTGTTTGCCTTGCCAGATATTGAAGGTTTCGCTTATTTAATTCGCCATTCTCCGACGTTGTTTCCGTTGCTGTCAAAGAGCATACCATGCTCATAGCCGCAAGTGATTTTCGCGGGAATAGTTCGCAAGACTTTTTCAATCTCGCTTGCAAGTGCGTACTTGTCCATGAACGCATCCTTGCTTTCGCTTCTGAATGCGTCATTGTCAGTGAAGATTTTCACCTGAAACATATGTTATTTACCTCCCTTCTCAAGCTCAACTGCAATATACGTCATTGCAATTGCGTTGGACAGCGAGATAATGATGCCGAGAATCGCAAAGAATGTCGTAATTGCGGCACACCTCCACGCAAGCATCAATGTCAGAAATACGGCGGCACTCAGTGCAGCCATACAGAGGCACAGATTTTTCATTTCGCTTTCTCCTTTCGCTTATTTATCCAGCCAATTAGCAATAAGGCTATGGCAATAGTTATCCATTTGGATTTCGTTTGTGCAGCTTTTGAGATGATTCTCAATCCGTTCAGTGATAGGAATCCCAAATGCGGCAAGCAAACGGATCTTCTCGCGGTAGTATGCTTTCATTTTTGCAAAACTCCTTTTGGGCATAAATAAGGCACCCTTGCCCATAGAGCATGGATGCCTATTGTGTTATTTCTTCTTGCTGTCAAAGCATGCCATGACTAACTGATGTGTGCAGTAAATGGCACAGTGCTCACAGTTAAGCCACATACCTTTTGTGCAACAGCACTCACAGGAATATCTGAAAGCCCTGAGTGCTTGCTCTTTGTTCATGGCGTCATACTGTAAGTTTACGCCAATTTGCTCGAACTTGTTCATTAAAATACCTCCTTCTTCATGTGAATGAATGGAGTATGTTTATTGCACATACGCAAGCCCTAAGAGCCTAAGCCGCTCTCACTCTTTGCTCTGTTGATATTCTTTCGCCGTCAACAGTCGGCGACATGGTGTTTTGTTAATTGTTAGGGCACGCCATGCGTACCCATGTTGCTTATTTGGTATAGATATGCTCGTCCCCATCAAAAGAGATGATATATTCCTCGTCATTGTACTCTACTAATTCAGCAGATTTAATAGTTTGTGCTTTGACATACTTGCCATAGGCTACAAACAAGACGCATACCACCACAATGGCAAGCACACGCATGACACTCTTCTTCATAGCATCCCTCCTATCTTTTGGTAACTTAGTTCAGTGCATTTGCACCTATCCACTCACGCCAACGTGGAGGCGTTACCATGTGAGCATAAGGGGGCATGAGCCCCCTATAATTTTGTACTGCTGGAATTAAGCGACAGCAGCAGCCTTTGCAGCCTTCTTCTTCTCGGCAGTCTTTGCACGGCGAGCCTTGCGACGCTCTTCTTTCTCTGCTTCCAGCTCTTCCCATGTCTTAGCATCCTGTTCTGCAACGATACCACCCATAGCAAGTTCCAGCTTTGCACGGAAAGAATTGAATGTTACACGAGTGCATACAGTGGTGCAGGAGTCCTCGAGCTTCTTAAGCTCTGCGAGCTTAATCTTTGCGGCTTCATAGTCAGAAGTCAGCTTTTCCACGTATTCGGCACTCATACCGTCATTGACTTCCTTAAGCTGGCTACGGAAATTCTTGACAATGCTATCCTGCTTAAGAGCCTCACCTGCAAGGGGCTTTTTGGTTGCAATGACGCAATCTGCGAGCACGTCAAGCATAGACTGATTCTTGCAGATAGCATGACCGTTGACGTCACCGATGCAGTCAAGAAGCATCTGAATTGCTTTCATCGCGTTGCTTGTGAGTGTTGCATCAACACTCGCATTTTCGCCCATGTGTGCAGTGTTGTTGCGTGCAGAAGCATAGCGATAGAGTGCTTCATAGGCTACAGTTTCGGCGAATTTCCAGCTGGAAAATTCATCCACGCCGACCTTTTCGGCATCGAGTTTCGCCTTGCTGGAATTGGCGATGGTCATGTTGTCCATGAGTGCATTTGCAATAGTTTTTTTCATAATAACCTCCTAATTTGTGGTAAGTCACAACCTGTTATTTTTGTAGCTATGTGCTACTATCTAAGAATAATCTATTGATAGTTATCCACACATAGTAGCACACAATACAATGTATTATGTGCTATTGGTGTATAATATGTATATTGTCACTAATATTTATACAATACCCGTTCATGCTGTCACCATGAACATATACATATCAATCTATCATAATATAGTCAGATATCACCTATATTTATAGATAACTGTCCACATATCGCTATCGCCTCACTATTATATAATATCCTAATAGTCCTACTTTGGCCCCGTGTGCGGGTTATTACTTGTCATGTGGGAACGTTGTTAGCCTATTCTCCTAATAATAGGTAACTAATGATTATGCTCATATGTGCATAGTAAGCCCATTCCACACAACGCCGTTTCGGCTTGACTCGCCTTTTTGTGGCAGGTTATGAAATTTTCAAGGATCAAATCGCAATGGGAATTTCTGACTTTTTCAAGTCTTTACAAAACGGCAGTTTTTTTGTGTATCGCCCTTTTTCAGAAATAACTTTTTCAAGCTATTTACTATCGATTTGTTGACCGCTTGTTTTGTTTTTGTGTGTTCCTCTTTGCACTCTTAGAATACTGCTACACAAGCAAAAAGTCAACAAAATAGATATTTTGCATATTTTCTAAAAACATACTATATGTAGTGGTGTGGGGGCACTTAAAACTACAAGATATAGTGTTTTTTACCCGAAGACTATAGGGTGATTATCCTATACACTGACTCGAAAATGGCCCTAAAATGACCTTAAATTTATCATATTTTCCTCTATATTTCACATGTGTTTGCCATATCATAACTCGCCACATAAGCCACACAAATATCACACAAGTGCTACACATTTATTCCACTTCTATCTAAAACTGCATTAATTCTCCTCGCAAATAAAAGCCCACGTAACATTTTCGTAAAATATATTTAACGCTTGTTAATTATCCCAATCGTACTTTTAAGCAAGCTACTTACATGTGAACAGTACATTATTTTTTAGTTAACAATTACTTAATAAATAGCACTTTTTGCAATAATTTTGCAGTAACATTGTAATAAATGCACTATTGCCTTATAATATGCGTACTTCGAGTGACATATTAAGGATTATGTAGCCATATGAGCCCTCTCCACATTCACAATCCATTTCTCACCTCAAAAATCCCATATAAATGCCCACTTTCGGAGCATGAAACTATTTACCTATGTAGTTTTACTCTATGAGCATCACAACCTCTAAAATCATGTATATATGCCACATTTTGAACCATTAGAATTGATAATCTATAAATAGAGAATTGCTGGCAAGCTGCTTTGCACAGTTATATAGGCGTTTAACAGCAGGGGGCTCAAAAAAACGTATATCAACTATGTAAATATATAATATATAAT
>ERZ780226.26-NODE-26-length-133813-cov-39.554001_pt1 | contig 133813 bp, 132 predicted proteins | sample MGYA00511165_ERZ780226 | MGnify/ENA primary metagenome ERZ780226 (study PRJEB29588, sample SAMEA2152373) | human gut metagenome | biome: human gut; feature: human-associated habitat; material: faeces | place: Denmark | collected 2008/2010 ...
TTCCGCTTAATATAAGGTTTTACTGATATTTATTATACTATTTACCTTATATTTCTGCAAGCAGGGCTCTTCTTTTGAAACACGGTTATTATCTCTCATATATGAAAGATAATGAAAATAGTGAGGAATCAGGGTTTTATTTTTCATGGTAATTTGTTATAATAAAAACGGAATTATTTATAAAGGGATGATTGTTCCCTCAAGATTCCAAAAAAAACTCCAAGCAGATGCGTTAATTTCGTATCATGGTCCCGGCTTGGATACCCATGTGGTAAGAAGGGACTATTTTTTTTATTTTTTTATTGTTTTTATCGTTTTTTCTTTTTTGATTTCCGTATTACTATATATGTAACAAATAATAAGGGACGAAATGAGTCCCTTATTATAGGAGAACAGCCCGATATAGAGGGCAATCAAAGAATCTCCGAAAAAAAAGAAGAAGTGGCAGAGCTTAAATGCCTGTCCCGGGTGCGCTTCTTCTTTCCCTCTTGAGGGTTTTTGTAGCACTCGGTAAATATGGAGTTACGAAACTCCTTAAAAATCGTACTCGGTACGCACATGGCGTCCCAGGGGGAGTAAGCGGGACTCTAAGAAAACCGCCCCCTTATGCTTTTGTGCATCTGGGGAGAGTAGCAAATCTCTGATAAAAATTGCCTCCGTGGCGGGCTTGCCCGTCCCGAAGAGAGTTTCGCGATTCTCTAAAAACGAAAAAATCGAACCCGGCATGTGACGTGTCGGGGGGCAGGGTATATCGTTATATTTCCTTGCTTTAGTGACCGTGGGAACCTTCCGCCCACGGTGTCTGTTCCGCCTTTATGGCTGACATCAAATGGAAGGGCTTCGGAGGCCCCGAAGTAGGATGCTTTGCAAAGACCGTAAGGTAAGAAGCATCCTAGCGCGGTAAGCGGGATTATCCTTGCCTTATCCCGCGTGATTTTAAGCAGAAAACGGATTTTCTCCTTAATTTGGAGAAATATATCCCCGCCGTTTTCTGTTTCCCGAAAGGGAATAATAAAAAGGGGTAAATATCTATTAACCCGAAAGGGAGCCAGATAAAACTTCCTTCCGGGAGGTGGTATTATCTGGCTTCCTTTCTTTTTCCTAAGAAGGAGAAATGAGTATGTATACAGATAAAATCACTAGAGAGAGTATTCTTCTCCGGGCACTCTCGAATATTAAAAGAAATGGAGAAAACCAGTCGGATACCGGAGTGACCCGGCTAATATGGGAGCAAGAAGGAAGACTCTCCATGAGTTTCGACAGCTCGTGGAAGGAATCTTTCCGGACTCCAGTAAAAAGAATCACTTTTTATGGAGACAAGTTCTTCGTTGAAAGCAATCACTCTCGGTACGAGGTTTCCTGTCGTGAGCCAGACGGCTTGTGGCATGGCCCTACACCGGGGACAATTACCCTTGGTTATATCGAAGGTAAGTTCCTTGACTCTACTCTTGCAGAGCTCGATGGGATCAGGGGTGAGGAAGCGTCTCTGGAGGTTATCGCGGAAAGCGGCAGTAATGCTGATGTGTATGCGATAATGACACTCAACGGGATGTCGTACTCATTGAGAAAGATATATTTCGAGGTTGCTCCGGTTGACTTCGGAACAAAGGGTGAGTACATTTATGTACTTACTTTGTACACCCCACGGAATTGTTACCGCATGGTGGTGGAGAGAGGGGCGTGATCCCCTCTCTTTTTATGTTTTTTTCGTCTTACTATACATGAGAATAAAAAATATCCGGCGATGTGCGTGCCGGAAGAAGGAGGACGTTTATGGAAGGAAAGACGCATATTTTAGGTGCCGAGGCGATATGTCTCAGCTTGACGGTATCGGGGATTTATCACCCGGAATCATTGATTGCCGCAGGAGAATTTTTTATTGCGGCAGGTATCGGGGCGTTGCTCCACGATATTGACAACGAACATTCTACGGTGTCAAACAAGCATCGGGTAATAAGTTTTTTTGTTCGGTTGTTTTGCACTCACAGGGGATTTACCCATTCACTTCTTGCGTGTGGAATACTTTTTTCCTTGGGTATGATTCTGACAGTTTTTTTTCCTGTCTTACCCGCGGTAAATGGGCTTACTCTAGGGGTTTTATCTCATATCCTGTTGGATATGTTAAATCCTAAGGGAGTATGTCTGTTTTTCCCGTGGAAAAAGAAAATTTCCATCGGGAAAATCCGGACAGGTGGGGTAATTGAAAAAATCTTTTTTCTTTGTCTGGTTGTTTTGTGCGGGTATCTTATATTCCGTATGGTGCAGCCATATATCGCAGGGCTGTCGTTCCCTGTGATAAAGGAAAGATTTGTCGGATTGTTCAAATAATCCGTCTAAGGGCTTAGAAATAAGCCCTTTTTTCGTTTTACTATTTATAACAAGTAATTTTTCAGGACGGGAGGTAATTTCAATGATAACGATACAAAAGCGGAATGGAGAACTTGCAGTATTTGACAAAAACAAGATATATAAGGCGGTAGAGGGGGCGAATAACGAAGTCCGGGAGGAAGACCGGGCAAAGCCGTTTGTGATAGAGGATATTATAGGCTCTATTGCGGATAAATATGGAGAATCCGGGTTTTGCACCGTTGAAGAGGTTCAGGACATGGTAGAAAACGGGCTTATGGATGCCGGGCTATATACACTTGCGAAGAAATATGTGATATACAGGCATACCCACGCCATGATCCGGCGGGCGAATACAACCGACGATACGGTATTATCTCTAGTTGGAAACATGAATACAGAGGTAGCCGATGAAAACTCGAACAAAAATGCAAAATTAAACTCTACCCAGAGAGACTTGATCGCCGGAGAGGTATCGAAAGACCTGTCAAAGCGTGTGCTTCTCCCGGAGAAGATTGTAAAGGCGCACGAAGAGGGCGTATTACATTTTCACGATATGGACTATTTCTTGCAGCCGTTATTTAACTGCTGTCTCGTAAACATTAAGGATATGCTTGACAACGGAACCGTTATGAACGGGAAGCTGATTGAATCCCCAAAGAGCTTTCAGGTGGGGTGTACTGTTATGACGCAGATCATCGCGTCTGTTGCAAGCAACCAGTATGGCGGTCAAAGCGTAGCTGTTAAGCACCTTGCTCCGTATCTTAGAAAGTCCAGACAGAAATACCAGATGCTTGCGGAAAAAGCCGGGCTTAGTGGAAGTGAGGCTGCGGCTATGGTTGATATGCTTACGAAAAAAGAGCTTGCTGCAGGTGTGCAGACGATCCAGTATCAGATTAACACCCTTATGACGACCAACGGACAATCTCCGTTTGTAACCTTGTTCATGCAGGTTGACGAAGGAAGCGAATATGAAAAAGAGCAGGCGGAAATCATCGAGGAGATATTAAATCAGCGCCTTATGGGAATCAAAAACGAAAAGGGCGTGTCTGTTACCCCGCCATTCCCGAAGCTGATCTATGTCTTAGACGAACATAACTGCTTAAAGGGTGGTAAATACGATTACCTTACAAAGCTCGCGGTAAAATGCTCCGCAAAGCGCATGTATCCGGATTATATTTCCGCAAAAAAAATGCGGGAAAATTACAACGGCGAAGTGTTCTCGTGTATGGGCTGCCGATCCTTCTTATCGCCGTGGAAGGACGAGAACGGCAATTACAAGTGGGAAGGACGTTTTAATCAGGGCGTTGTATCTCTTAATCTTCCCCAGATTGCGATTTTATCCCGTGGGGATGAAATGAAGTTCTGGGAGCTGATGGACGAGCGGCTTGCCTTATGCTTTGAAGCCCTTATGTTGCGTCATAAGCGCCTGTTAGGGACGCTTTCCGACGTTTCCCCGATCCATTGGCAGTATGGAGGCATCGCACGGCTTAAAAAGGGAGAAAAGATTGATAAGTTCCTGAAGGATGGGTATTCTACCTTGTCCCTTGGTTATATCGGCTTATACGAGACAACAAAGCTCATGGTGGGTGTGTCACACACCGACAAAGAAAAAGGACTTCCGTTTGCATTAAAGGTTATGAATTACCTTCGGGCTACCTGTGACAGATGGAAGGCTGCAACCGGGCTTGGGTTTGGGCTATATGGGACTCCGGCGGAAAGTCTTTGTTATCGGTTTGCAAAGATAGATAAGGCTCGATTTGGGGAGATTCCGGATGTAACGGACAAAGGATATTACACAAACTCCTATCATGTGGATGTCCGGGAGGAGATAGATGCCTTCAGTAAGTTTTCTTTTGAAAGCCAGTTCCAGACGATCTCCTCTGGAGGCGCGATCTCCTACGTGGAAATCCCGAACATGCAGAATAATCTTCCGGCGCTTGAAGAGGTCGTGAAATTTATTTACGACAACATTCAGTATGCGGAGTTTAATACAAAATCGGATTACTGTTTATCCTGTGGGTACGACGGAGAAATCTTGGTTGATGATAACGCCCGATGGTACTGTCCGCAATGCGGGGAAAACAGGAGAGAGTATCTGAATGTGACCCGAAGGACCTGCGGCTACCTTGGCGAAAATTTCTGGAATTACGGCAAGACGATGGAGCTTAAAAACCGCCGGACGCATTTATAACTGAAAATGGGCCCGAAAAAATTGACATAAAGCATAAAAAATGGTATAATAATATCATAAAAAGAAAAATAGTTTTGGGATTGGAGGAGCTTAAGAGTTGATAAGGGATATATGCGGGAAAATGTCCTGCAACGACAATTTCATATCGAGAATGGATCAGTACAAGGCGCCGGAAATAGAAAGCGTAGAGCAGGCGGAACGTCTGTTAGATAAAACGATCGAGCAGATCGCAGACGAAATCGACTTAATTGGAACAACGTACTATCTGACAGAGCCGTGCGAAAGTGTTCAATATCATTCGATCGCGAGTGTTTTGCTTGCGGTTGCCCGTAAATTCCTTGTCAGATGTCACTTAACCGACGTTGTTTCCGCGAGCATTTTGGATGTAAAAGAGAAGAAACTTTGGTACGACAGGTCAAAAACAATAAAGATCGTGTCCCAAAGTGGAGAAATAATTTGCTTTATTTATGCGGAAACAGAGGTTTGCGATGTCCCTCCTAAAATCAAAAATGGCAGATCGCAAGGGCTAAAGATTGTGTCGGTAAATGCAGGTGGCAATACCTTGGCAGAGCTTTTTGATAAAGCGGACGTAAAAGATGCTGCCGTAATGTCGCTAATCAAGGACTACTATTTTTCAATGATGGATAAACAGATTTTAAGAGTTAAAAGCCTTTTTTCTTCCGAAGAACAAAACCTTGGAGATATTAAGCAAACCGCAATGCGGATTTGCGAGGCTGCTGATAGGTTGCGAACCGAGTACGAGAAGCTAAACGTATAGATAATAACCGGGGCGAGTTACCGTCCCTGTCGGCGGGAAATCCCGCGTGGCAGAAAATATAAGGAACCCGGGGAGTGCTTTTCTCCTGCTTCGATGGGAGATAAGAGAAGCCGGGGGTACTTATGTGGCCTTTGAGGGGTTGTGCCTTCGTTACAAAGGTGTAAAAGGGAAATCGTGTATTGGTATCGTCCCGTGGAGGTTTGGAACCTTTAGAATTTACAAAGGTTCTGATTAAGCATATAATTAAGGAGAAGCAGGTTTGAAGAAAAAAGAGATAAAATCGAATCATTATCCATTATATGTCCGTGTGTTTCAGGTAGTAGCAACGGTTCTTTTTGCCTTGGTACTGCTTTTTTCCACGTTATCCCTTGCGACTTCCAAACGGTCGTTAAAATCTATGTGTAATAAATATGTCCGCGGAGTCGAGTTAAATGAGGAATATTTTGGGAATTTTACTGACTCCGGGTGGAGCAGGGAAGAAACCAAGAGCTTTTTAACGGACGATAAAATATACCATCTTCTTTCCGGTGTTATGACAGACCGGATGCTTGCACTCTTTCGGTATTCAGATTCCTACGAGTATGATCTGGAGGGCTGCAAGGCGAAAATAAAGGCTTTAATATCCGATTATAATGAGCAATACGGAAATAATCTGTCCGATAGTAAAATGTCGTCTTTAGCTGCTTATACCTGTGACATATCCGGTATTTCGGCCATGTTTGTTTACGATACGCCGCTTGCTTACCGCACGGCGCTCTCCGGAACGGAAAATACAGAGGGGGTAAAAACGGATACAAGGATTTTAGAAACGTTCGCGTTGCTGTCCCGGTGGTATTTTATTGCCGCTATCGTAGCAATGTTTCTTGTTATCCTTGGGATTCTTATTTATATCCACAAGGAACATATATACCCGGTGCTGGCGGATACCGTCCTGCATCCCTCTCTTTTGTTCCTTGCGTTATCCATCGGGGAACGTTTCGGACTTCCAGATAACCCGGTCGTAACCGATCATGTGTTTTTATGCCTCGGGCTTGTGAGCTTAGTCGGGGTAATAATCGGGGTTTTCCTGTACTTAGTCGCCCGGAACATCCAAAAATGGGACGAGCTGGAAGCGGAAAAGTCCCCGGAGAAATAGAATTTCTCGATATACCTTGCTGCATATTGCGGCAGGGTTATTTTTTTTGCTTTTTTTTCTGAAAAAATCCGTCTTACTACTTATGTAACCATTTTTTATAGAGGGAAAATGAGTCCCTTAAGCCCCGGGAAAGCACGGGAGAAAATTAAATATTATAAGGAGGAAAATGAAAAAATGGAAAATAAAAAAATTATTGAGGGATATGTTGCTTCCCTCACAATGGCAACCATGCCTTTGTTTAAGGAGGCAACAAAGAAAATACAGAATGGAGAAATCCTTTCTGTTACGTTTACGACAAACGATAATTCGAGATTTTCGAAGATTGTCGTAAACGAAAAAAAGCTGGACGGATCAGAGACGCCGTTTGGTAAAATTGTCCCGGCAGACAATGAAAATTATGCCGAGCTTCTGGAGCATGTGAAGGCGGGTAACACCTTCGGAGAGATCCAGAAAACAAAAGGAACGGGGCTTATTGCCACGTTCCAAGAGAACGCAATGACAACCCCGGCTTTGGTGGCAGAGGTCGGGGAAGAAGAGAAGGACAGGGTAAAGTCCATCCTCGGTAATGACCGTTATGCTTATTTAATCGCTGAATTAAAGAAGCATGGGATAACCGAGGGGAGTATCGTCTTTAAGACGGTACTTGGGATGATTACTTCATCCGACGAGGCTTTTGTAGGGCATCCAAAACCTTACAAGAACCTTCTCCCGAAGGGGCAGAAGTCGGTTATCGACCGGATGCTTAGTAATATTGCAGCCGGAAACTCGACTATCTTAGAGGGAGAAAAGTCGTTAGGTAAGGATGTCGCATGGAACTACGTGGCAGACCTGCTTAATGCCAAAATCGTTCCGGTACAGTGCCATGAGCGGATGTCTTACGCAGACCTCATGGGATATCTTTCCTCGGACAATACCACGAAACAGGGTATTACAGAGGAAAACCTGCAGGCGAAAATTACCGCCTGCGCAACGGGACAATGGAGCCCAGAGGCGAAGGCTTATCAGTTAGCACTAGATAAGTCGCAGTCTCCGGAGCTTGTCTTTACGAACGGCCCGGTCGTAGAGGCATTACAAAGAGCGAATAAGGGGCATCTTACGATACTCCTCCTCGACGAGTTCAACCTTGCCGACGGAAACCTTATGTCCGGAGTCTTTAATATGATAACGGACAAAAGTTCGGATCATATTTTCGTATCCGGGCTTGGGGACGTTCCGATTCCGAAGAAGAATTTAATTATCGGAGCTACCCAGAACCCCGCCACCGGGGCATATTCGGGACTTAATCAGCAGAATACGGCGACTATGAGCCGATTTTCGTTGATAGCGATGCCTCGAATTAAAAACATCGCTCCGATTCTGGAACGAGAAGCTGCAAATTACGGCGTGCCGGATATCATTATCGGCAAGCTGAACGCTGTATATGCAGCTTTTAAAACCCTCTCCCTTGAAGGAGAGGATTCGATTTCTGCGGATTCCCTCAATATCAGAGGTTTTGAAGCCGCTGTGCGTCTGATCGGAGTAGGATATTCCGCGAAGGACGCAGTTACAGAAGCAGTAATTAACACCGTGTCCGACTACGAGGAAAGAGAGGTCTTAGAACAGGCCTTGGATAATCTCGTAGATAAGAACGGTAATTTTACCGCTTAAGAACCAACGCAGGAGCTTCAAAACCTCCTGCGTATTTTTTATTTTTCATAAAGGAGGACTTTTTAATATGAAGCCAAAAAATAAATTAAATAATATAAAGAACTGGCTCCGGGTGGGAGTCAAAAAGATTTTGAATACCCTCGCTGCAGGGTATATTAGAACCGTCCTCGGTCATAATTCCAAGGTGTCCTTGGAGCTTGGAGTTGGGGATTTGTCGTACAATAGTGATGACAAGATTCTCGTCTCCTTGACGGAGGAGGAAGCGGAGAATCTTCCAAAGGAAGACTTGATGAAGATTCTGAAATTTAAGACTTACCACGAGGTAAGTCACTTTCTATTTACCGATGATAACGAATACCGAGAGGGTATGAAAATTATTCTCGAAGAGTTTCAAAAGGAGGCAGACGGAAGAGGGCTTCTCCTGATTAAACAGGTTGTGGATCGAATCCACGACCTAATGAACTCGGTGGAGGATGGGAGAATCGAAAACATTCTCTGCCGGATTTATCCTGGGGCAAAAAAGCACCGGGATTGGTACAGGCTTTCCGAATGGAAGGAAGGAGCTGTACAGGAGAAGGCACATGAGATTGTCGATCTCCGGAATGTCGTTTTAACTATTGCAACGCTTGGTATCTTAACAAACGGGTACGAAGCAAAATACCCACAGGGTACTGTGATGTTTGAAACGGCGATGAAGCTCGCCGCTCCGATTTCTTCCTTTGTGCAGGCGGGGGAAATCAAGGATGGCTACGAGGCGATAAGAAAAATCGCTAAAATAGTGGCTCCTTGGTATGTAGGAACCTTTGGGATTACCGAAGAGGAATATAATCGACTCGCTTCTGCTGAGAAGTATTCTCAGCAGGATTTAAGAAGACTTGCAGAGGAAATTGCCGAACAGGAGAGGGGCAATAACAACGGGCAGGCAAAGAAAGAAGGGAAGCCTTCCGGAAACGGCCCGGTTGTATCAGTTCTGAAGGACGATGACATTCCAGCAGAAAACGGAGAAGAAAACACTGAGGAAGGCGAAAAGCCGGACTTAATTGTTGATCTCCGGAAGAATCCGCCGAAGATGGAAAATTCAGAAGGATTAGACGATAAGGACGCTCCGATGTATTACCGTCCGGATGATTTGGAGCAGCCGGAGAGCAATAAAGACTCCAGTTCCGATGGAAATTCTTCTTCTCAGGGGAAAGCCTCAGAGAATAAAAGCACTGAGAAATCCGAGGAAGATAGTAATTCCAAGGGTACTTCAGATTCCTTTGACGAGGAAAATGATCCGGCCGGAGGTTCTGGATGTCCGGATTCCAAGGATTCTGACGATTCATCCAAAGAAGATAGTTCTTCCAAGGAGAACAAATCTTCCCAGAAGTCTTCCGTTAAAAAATCTTCTGAAGGAAAATCGGATGATAAGAAGGACGTTTCAGAAACTTCCGGAGAGAAATCTGAGGATTCCAAGGAGGGAGGCACTTCCGAATATCGTTTGCCTTCTCCTGAAGATTTTGTTTCGAGAGTGGATGAAGCTCTTTGGGAAATCGAGGAAGGGGCAGAGATCGAGAACAGCCGGGATGTAGAACGGGCAAACCGGGATACGTCCTCGTGGGAGAGAAGTTCTATCGTGGAAAACGATGGGCTTCCGCTTTCGCAGGAGAAAATAACCTGCCTTGCGAAAGAGTTCGGCGGTGGTTCTATTACCGTTCAAGACTTCCGGACAAATCCGCGTTCGGAGAAGGCTCCTGCAGACCTCGTTGCAAAGGGCAAGCGACTCGCGAAGAAGATCGACACGATCTTTAACAGAAAGTCCGTCAAGGATAAGCGAGACGTGAAGTATGGACTTGTTGATTCACAGAATCTCGGCAAGTTCATCACCGGACAGCAGGACTTCTATCGGCAGGATGGAAGAAAGGTTGCTCCAGATATCGCCTGTCTTATCCTGAAGGACGACTCTGGTTCCATGCAGGGGAAAAACGAGAACTCCGCGATGGAGGTTCTTGCGGAGCTTGAGGAAACCTTTAAGGAATTAAAGTTTCCTTTGAGGATGCAGGCTTTCTCTACGATGGGCCACGAAAATTCCAAGATAATCAAGTCTTGGAATGACACAGACCGGAGTAAAAATTACTCGTGGACCTTTCATCGTTCCTCCTATCCCGACGGAGGAAACAATGATGCGTATTCAATCGCGTTAGCGACGGATGTGCTGGCGCAACGGAAGGAGAAAAACAAATTGCTTATCGTCGTCTCCGATGGCGCGCCATGCTGCTCGACAGAGCTTGTTAAAAAAGCGGTATGCCGGGCACAGACTATGGGAATCTTCGTAATTTCTATTCTCATAGGAACCGAGAGGGATGTTAATGCCAACTGGAATACTTTTGTATCCATGTACGGCAAGAACCTTCTTTCCGGGAGCTTGGATAATCTGGGAAACCAGATGTTCAAGTTTCTTAAAAAATTCGCGGACAGTATTAAGTAATAAAGAATTTTATGGAAGGAGGACAACACGTTATGGCTAATGTAAAAATTCCTTTTTTAGCCTTTATTTATATAGCGGAAGAGCTAAAAAAAAGCGGGTTTTTAAAACAGGATCCTGCAAATAAAGATAACATCCTTGTTTATCGTAAAGCAGGAGACAAAAATCACCCGGAAGGATGGTACTCAGAGAATTTGTTATCCACATTAGGAGAAACATTTCACTCAAAACGAGGAAGAGATGATTTTCTCATAACCGCAGCAAAATGCGGCATTGATGTGAATGCACAGATTAAAGAAGCAAGACAGATGTTGTCATAAGTCGGGCGAATGCCGGATGATTGGTGATAATAACCGGTGCTCCGGCTTACCCGGTGTCTAAAAAGGGAATACTTTCGTTTCCATGTATGGCAAGAACCTTCTCGCCGGGAGTCTGGATAATCTGGGAAATCAGATGTTCAAGTTTCTTAAAAAATTCGCGGACAGTATCAAGTAATCTGCGGACAAAAAAATAACATCGAGGGAGAAATCCCTCGGTGCTATTTTTTTGCCGTTATTTTTTCGACAAGGTAAAAAACACGGACATCATATCTCATGTGTGAGGGATACTGAGGCGGAAAGGTGTCCGAAGGTCATTATCCCTCATTGCGGATGGTTTTTGTTTTGTTTCCCTTTTTGGATCACGCCTCACCGGGCCTGGTGGGGCGGCTGATTTTTTAGACTGAAAGAATTGCGAAAAATCGTAATTTCCCTCAAGGATTGCTTGACACTATCCCCCTACGGGGGTATAATAGAAACATAATAAAGAAACGAAAGGGGAGTTTTTATGAAGAAAAAATTGTATACTGGTTATAATGAATACGAGGATATTGCAAGATCTATGGAGTTTGAGGTCGTTAGCGAGGTTCCAGAGGTGGGCGATGCATGGGGTAGTACCTGTGAGGTCACGGGAGTAACAGAGGTAAGTCTTGATAATAATGAGAACGACAAGTCGTATCCGGATCGCTATAAGGCATACCGGGTTGAGCATATTAACCGCGGGGATGAAGATACCGCAGAGCCGTTTGTAGACTATGTTGCGATCAAGGAAGAAGGGCAGTATCAGGCAAATGGCTACATAGACAGCGAAGGAAGTGTTTTTGTCTCCGGGCTTGTTGATACCCTTTGGGAAATGTTCGGGGATAAAACCGCAAGCGGCGAGAAGATTGTGGAGGATATAGAAAATGCTATATCAGAGTTGCTCGGAAATGATATAGAGGTATGGAGCGAGGAAGTTCACACGAATCCGTACTCGTCCGAGAATCTGTATAAGTTCTATACAGATTCCATGCGGGAGGAAGACGACGCAATCGTTGTTGAAACCGAGGATGATGAAGAAATAGAGGGAAACGAAACTGTTGTAGATATCCGGGTAGTCGCTTGGGCTGCATACCGATAATTAGAAAAGAAATGTTAACAGAAAACAAGTTTGTTGGTAAGGAGGTTTTTATGAATACAGAACTGATGAAAATTATCAAGAGTGGAGAAATAAAGGATAAAAAACAGGCGGAAATGTTCGCTGAAGCTGCCGAATGGAACCTTTGGGATGGAACCGCCGGGGATTTTCGATTAAAGGTCGAAGATGGCTATGCGGAGATTTACGGAACAGAGGAAAAAATAGGGGACGAGGAAATCGCTGTTCCTCAGTTTCCTCAGAAAATCCGGTTTTTTGATTCCGAAATGGAAGAAGCCCCATTTATTCCGGAACCGAAATTAAAAACCCTGCGAGAAAACGCCGGGTTGTCCCAAAGCCAGCTTTCAGAAAAATCCGGAGTGGCGATTAAATCCATTCAGAAGTATGAACAACGGGAGAGGGATATTAACAAGGCGCAGGGGGTTATTATTAAATCTCTCGCGGGCGCTCTTGAGTGTACAATGGAAGATATTTTGGACTAAAAGAAAAGAGCTGCAGCTTCTTTTTTGGAAAAAAGAGGGGTAAAAACGGTCTTTGGGTGTTCCAAAGGCTGTTTTTTTTGCGCGGAAATCGTCTTACTTATTATGTAACCATTATAGGGGCAAATGGCCCCACAGCCCAGAGCAAAAGCTCTGAGGAAAGATAATAAGGAGGATAAGACTATGGATTACAAGAAAGTAGAAAATTTATCAAATGGTGAGTGGGTACTCACCGAAGTAAAAAAGGAATACGGGAATTATCCCGGATTCTACCGGAATCTGCCACCCGGCAGCGCCTGCCCGACGTTTCGGGTGGATGTACCTCCGTTTTCCCTTGCGGAGACGGAGGAAGAGCTTCTGGAGAAGCTCCGGGAGGCGGAAGCGAGACTTCCGGAGAACCCTCTCCCGGGTGTCGGAGACGCCGTCGTAAGTGGCGTTTTCTGGGAGAACCTCCGGTATCTCCCTGTTATATCCGGGGAAACTCGGGAGGAATTTTTCGAGAAGGAAGGTGTTCCTTATCGGAAGTTCCTTGACCTCGCGGTTTCCGTGAGGGGGTTCTTGCCGGGAGGGGAGAAATCTGTTCTTATCCGGAAAGAACATCTTGCTCTGATCGGGAAGACGGAGGAAGAACTTTTCGAGGAGGCTTACAAGAACCTCGAAGAGACACCCCCTTCCCGATCAGACGTCATCACTATACGGACTATACGGAGTCAATATGGTGACGACGCCTTTGGCGCAAGAATAATCTTGCGCCAAAACCTCCCAGAGGAGGTAGAAGGCCTCGGTTCGAGGTTCTTCGTCATAGGAAGCAAAGGGGAGCTCGTATTGTTCCCTCACATTGTTTCCGAAGAGGACGTTGCGGAACTCCGCCGCTTCCATAAGGCGATCTCATCCAATCCGGAGATTGTAGCTCCGGAGGATTTTGTCAATTCTACCGTGTATGAAGTGGTAGATGGCGAAATTAAGATCGCCGGATAAAAATTATCCCTTGTTTTCTTTGCTTTCTCCCTCGTTTGGGGGAAGGCGGGAGAGCAGGGGATAATTTTTTTTTCGGAAAATATCGTTTTACTTATTATGTAACCATTATAGGGGCAAAACGAGCCCCACAGCCCTAGAAGAAGGCTAGGGAGAATTAAGGAGGAAAAAATGGAAAAAATTGAAATCATTAAACGTTTGCAAGCTGCAGACCAGACAATCCTCAGTTTCCCGGATAGGGGAAATGATTGGGGAAATAACCGGTATAGAGGTAACTGCTCTGGCTGGATACAGGCCTTTCTGATATGGAAATATCGAGTGTCTAAGTTTGGGGAGTTGTTCGCAGGCGGAGGCACTGGATCTGATGTCGCTCGCGATATGAATGTCCCCTATATAGGAGCAGATTTAAACCCTACTCCTGTTCGTAACAATATTCTTGTTACAAATGCTGTTACGGATGCTGTTCCTGACGAATTTCTGGATTGCGATATGGTATTCATGCATCCGCCGTATGGGAAAGAAATAAACATCCCATATGCAGGAAACATGTATCCGGATCCTACAGGAACTTTATCAAAGAGTGATCTCGGTCAAATGCCGTGGAATGAATTTATGGCAACCTTAAATAAAGTTGTCATGAAATATTATGCGGCAATGAAGAATCATTCAAAAATGGCAATCCTGATGGGGGATGTTAGACGGAACGGACAGTTTCATTCCATGCTTGCAGATATTGTGAAGCCGGGAAATCTGGAGCAAATCATTGTGAAACAACAGCATAATGTAATGTCCTCAGGAAATTCTTATGCAAACAGGAATTTCGTCCCGATGAATCATGAATTTTTGATGGTAATTGCAAAGAATATTGCAAATTATATGATCAATTATCAGATTCCGGTAAATAAGGAGATTGATATTCGTGATTCACAAGATGCAACGTGGGATGATGTCATTTATACTGTAATGACTGGAAAAGGTGAGCTTTCTTTAAATTATATTTATGGAGAGGTTGACGGGCATGTAAAATGTCAAAATAATTCCCACTGGCAGGAAAAAATCCGCCAAACATTGCAGATTAAAGACCGTTACAAATCATTAAGAACGGGATACTGGTTATGTGTTGCATAAACAGAAAGCGCAGAGATTATCTCTGCGCTTTTTGTTTTTTTTTACTTATGGATGATTAAGGACGCTCCGTAGGCTTGTATGCGTTCCGGTTTTCGTATTTATGCTTCTCTGACATACTGGAATAGAATTTCTCCGTCGTCGTAACCGACCTATGGCCGAGATTTTTTGCAGTAAGATACAAGTCCCCGGTTGCTTCATACAGATTTGTTCCATAGGTAGAGCGGAGCTTATGCGGGGTGATGTGCTTCGAGATTCCCGTCTGGTCTTTATATTTCTTTATAAGAATCTCTACCGAACGTACCCCCATGCGCTTCCTCTGTAAAGAGAGGAACAGGGCGTTTTCGTGTCCCGAGAGAGGATTTAATGTCTTTCGGTATGAGAGATAGTCCGCCATGATTTCCGCAAGGTCGTCATTCATATATACCACATCCTCGTTCCCACCTTTTCTCGTGATATGTAACGCGCTGTGGGATATATCTATGTCCTTAATATCAAGCCCCACACACTCAGATACACGGATTCCTGTGCCGAGCAGGAGATTAACAAGGGCATAGTCCCTTCGTTCCTGAAGAGAGTGGTATTTCTCCTGCATGGAAGAAGCGTTGCTTTTCCCGTGCTTCACGGTTTTTAGAAAATCGTGCGTCTCTTCAGAATTAAGATATATGATTTCCTTGTCTGTTACCTTTGGTGGCTTGATCCGGAGCATCGGGTTTTTAAGGATCAGCTCGTTTTCTGTCATAAAAGCGTACAGGCTTTTCACGGACGACATCTTGCGCCGGATCGACACCTTCTTGTTTGACTGTATTTTCCCGTTGTTCTCGTATGCCCCAAGGTATAAATTAAAATACGTGTTTAAGAAATCCACATCAAGGTTTTCCAGCATTTCCGCCGTAATATCCCTTATATCTGAGATATCATAGACGCAGCTTTCTACCACGAATAATAAAAACCTCCGGATGTCCCTATAATACTCCAGACAGGTCGAGGGAGAAGTAGCGCCGGATATAGACAGGATATAGGAAGCTGCATACTCCGGCAGTTCCTTTACGGCATCCAATACCTTCGCCTTTATTTGATTGTTTTTTTCTTCCTTATAGCTCATCGCCCGTCAACTCCTTCATGTATTCGATCACTTCCTCTGGCACGCCGGAGAAATGATCGCCTTCGACCGTGCATATTACGGCATCCCCGACGATTATATCGTTTGGGTTTGCGTAAAACATGGTCGCAATATGGTTTATAGGGAGTCTTTTTAATTTCCCTTCATCATCAAGGAGAAGAAGGCAATTTATTCCCTTCTTTCTGAAATGATGATTGAGGAAAGAGCAGGAGACTACTTGGTAATAAGATTCCCCATCCCCGATATATGGCTTTATTTCCTCATTAAAATTGTCAAACTCGATTTCTCTTGTTCTTATTTCTCCAAGGATATTTACGCTTATGACTTTTTCTTTCATTCGTTAGTGATTTCCTTTGCGCTTCTTGTATCGAACAGGTAATGTAATTCGCTTAATACTTCAGACACCTGTTCTGCAGGGATTCCGGTATTTTCCATCGCCTTTTTGCAGTAAGACCGGGCAATATCGTTGAATAGCCCTGTCTTAAAAAGGATATATTTTTCATCCTCCGGTTTTCTTCCCAGATAGTCGTAGGTATCAATTTCCCTCTCAAATTCCTTTATTTCAGACTCGGTAAAAGTATCCCTTTTCTGTTCTAACAGCTTGCGGTAGCTGTCTGCCATCATTTGATATCCGATCATGCCTTATGTCCCTCCTTAATCCTTGCAAATCTTGGGACAAAAAGCCCGAAATCCTTTGGTGGGTAGCTGTCCCTCTTGACGTTTTCGATTATACCACAAAAATCATGCGAGAAATTAAAATCGTCGGAAGAGAGCCATTTTTCTTCGTCGATATTGAAAAATTCAATAGCTCCTTCGATATCCATTATGATACTAAGGATATCTGTTTTTTCCCGGATAAGTCGCATTTTTTCTGCTCTTGCTAAGATTTCCTTCGTTTTTGACATTTTCTGATTCCTCCGTAAATGATTATTCTTCGTTTTTTTCAATCTGTGCTTTTGCAGGAGCTTTTCGGTCAATTCCTTCTGCAAATGAAAAGATTTTCCTTCTTTCTTCCTCGCTTAATTCCATAGTGGATGAAGTTTCTTTGTAGCATCTTGCATCTTTGCTCGGATATAGATTCTGTTTATACCGAAAGGCTTCCCACAGCATATTTTTCTCTATTTCATACTCGTGATGGAAGAAGTCGTAATTTAATTTGATCTCGGCGGCTTCTAATTCGGTACATTCGACTCCGTATTCTTTTTTCTTTGATTTGGTGTGTCGGTAGTGTGTTGTGCTTCCTGTTACCATATAGGCTACCTGTGACAACAGCCGGCGATCGTCCTTTGTTTTGTATCGAAACCAATGTATTGACAATTCATCAAAAATCTCATCTTCGGAGATTTCGTATTTTTGTTTTAATTTTTCATACAAAGCAAGGGCAGATTCCTTTTCTCCGCCTACGCCTCTTTGAGCAAGCTCTTTTATTTTCCGGAGTTTGTTTGATACTGTTTCCTTATCCATCATATGTGAGTCCCCTTTCTAATCGGTTTTAAGTACGAAATCAGAGAATTACGACATTGTAGTGTGTGGTATCTACCCCTTTTTTAACCTCTAATTCCTCTGTATTATAATGTTTCCACCAATGATTTACCATATTCCCTTCATCGTCCTTCTGCCTGTCCGCAGCTACCTCTTTATTTACAAATTCTTCTAAATACTTGATGCATTTTCCTTTGTCCTCTGTCAGAAATAAAAATTCTACTGTTCTGTGAAATCCTTCTTCGCTGATCCCATAATATACCCGATATGCGTATGCGTTTATATTCTCCATCGTATTTCCTCCTTTTTATTCCGTTTTATGTACAATAACCGAAGATTCTTCTTTTACTCCGGTGTAAAACTCGTGAATCCATATAAGCCGTTGTTCCTGTTTACCCCTTGGTCCATACCATTGTTTTCTCCAATGTCCCCTTACTGAATGAGGGCGGTTTTTTCTTCCCGTAGGGGTAGAAGAGTAGCTTACGTTGTTTCCCTTCTTTTTCCGCCATTCCCGGACGGCTGTACCTATTTTCACCCCGGTATCATATGCCTTGATTTCTGAAAACTTGTTTTTCGGTGGGAAAGCAGGGTTCGGTTTTCTATAAACCCGCTTTGTGTCTGTGTTTTCCGAAATGTCTGGCTTATAAGAGGCAAGATAGAGTAGGAACTGACAGACAAAACGGTAATAGGTCTGTTCGTTTAATCTGGACTCATTTACTTTTTTGTCTGTCGGATTTTTATTGTCGTCGTATTCGTATTTAAGCACCTTCTTTGCCTTATTGAATACTGACGAGCTTATTGTCACATCATCATCGGGAAAAGCGAAAATATCGTGATATTCTGTGGTATCATTTTCCCGGATGCAATGAACAATCCAAAGATCGTTTACATTCTGCGATATTTTTAATTTTTCTCTGTATTCAAGATAAACCTCGTATGGCCGGGAATCCGGCTCGCAATTTCTTATATCTTCCTTGTGAATGTTAACAAACATTCCATTGCAGTCTAAATCGCTTTTGGCGGTTTTGCTCTGAGAGAGATCTACATAGAAGGTCTTGAATGGGAGATAATCGAAAATCCCTTTGGTGAGAGTAATTTCCTCTGTGTCGATTAAAGTATCAAAGAAATCCCCGTCAACAACGAAGAGCTGCTTGTTGTACATCCAATCCTTTAATATCTTCAGATGCTTGATCTCGGATAAAACCTCGCTGTCAGCATCCGGATATAAACTCTTGGTATGAAGCAAAAACGCCGCCATAGCTTTGTATCCTAAGTGTACAAGGATTCCCGCGGTGTCTGCAACATCATCACGCGTCAGCGTCCAGTTGATAAGCTGGTCGTTATCCGGAACCGTTAGCAGGAGATCCTTCGCTATATTCACAATTCTAAGCGGTGTTTGATAATCCATAAAATTTTATTTCTCCTTTCATTTATATATTTATTATACCATAAATATAGTGTATGTCAATTAAAGCGGCAAAGGTTTTCGTAAAACTTACATTTTGCGAAAACCTTTTAGCCGGAAGCTACTGCTTCCTTTTTGGATTTATTCAGCTTTTTTATTCCTCAAATACATATATCCGCACCGGATAATCCTCATTTCCATAGAACGTGTCGAACATGATCCGGTAGTGATCAGAATACACGGGTTTTAGCAAATACCGGGTATCCGATGCTCCCCAAGGAGAGAAATTTTCCTCAAGATATTCCTGCATCGTAGAATTGCATCCGCAAGGAAATTTATCCTGAAGGAATCTTACGATCCTTGATACGCCCTTAATTGACAGATTGCTTACATTCTGACTTGTTTCAAACCATGAGCCATACCATCTGCCGTATCTAAAATACATCCGGAAATACCCCTGATATCCGGTTTTTTCCTTCATTTCCTTTATGTACTCAATGCTTTCTTCCTGCTCCAAGCCGAGAAAATCCCTTGAGCTGTTTACATATTCCCGAAGGCTTGTTTCCTCTGTTTCCCTCGGGCATCGGAACAATTCTTTGTCTTTTTCTTCGTCGTATTCCCCATATACAACGCTGTATGCGTCGGTTTTCGTCAGTTTACCCATGTTTTTTAACCTTCTCCTTTTCTCCGTTTTTTTCTTCCTTTATTATACCATTAGAACGTTCGTTCGACAAGCAAAAAGCCCCAAAAATGCGTGATTTCGGGGCTTTTTTGCTACTTCCGGATTATCTCAGACTTCCATTTTAGAAACTCCGGTTTTTCCATCTTTTTTCTCCTGTGGTACAGCTTCGTACCGTCGTAGAAACAGACAGAGAAATAATCCTCAAACTCGGTGATTGTCACTGAGCGTTTGTCTGCCTTTTCCTTTGGCAGCTTTGCAAACACCTCTTGCATCTGAGGCGTTAAAAGACAATATCCGGAGGTTTTTACAAACCCTTCCGTTTTGTCTTTTTCTTCTGCAACGAAGAATACCTCGTTGCTTTGTTTTCTTGGAGTATGAGGAAGCAATTCTCTTCCTCTTCCAAGAATGATGCTCTCCTCTTTCTCCTCTCTTCTACCCTCTTTTACAAGGGCAAATTTACTCTCCGGGAAGACTTTTCGCGCTTCAGCATAAGAATAGCCTTCCAGGGATTTTTCTTCTCCGTTTCGGGCGATTGCAATTATGGGAAATACCTTTCCCCATAATTTTTCTGCTCTCGCCCAAGGAAGAAACTCTACTCTCCTTTCCTCCATATTTACTCCTTTCTAGGGGATATTTTCCCCTATATCACTACTTGGGGTTACATGGTTAGTAAGACGATTTTTTCTCGAAAAAGAGCTTAACTCTATTTTATGCCGTGTTAGCTGCGTGGTTCTCCATCTGGAGAGATAGAATTTTTAGAATCCGTCCTTCCAACTCTTTTGTAGTCCGTCATATATAAGGGATAATAAAAGGCTCCGAGGAATATCCCCGGAGCCTTAACCCTCCCTGTATCAACTATTTACATTCTCGGTATCTCACGATCTTAATATCCGGCGAAAAATACAATCTGTTGATCTCTTTTCCGCTTGCGTCGTAATTTACCTTGTATATCCCGTATTCATCCCGGTAAATATACTCTTTCTTCTGTGATTTATCCTTAAACTCCAATACCCCGATCATCATTTTGTCTGAGATCGGCGGTTCTCCCTCGATGTAGTCCTCTGTATCAAACTTTGTTTTGAATCGGCGCTCCAGCTTCTCCAGATGCGGAAATATCTGGTCTGCCATGACAAGGCTCAGATACTCTTGACTGTATCCGGCGATTTCGCAAAAATCGCTCTCGCTCATATGGTTCTTTTTTATATACTCTTTAATTTTATCTCCAATACTATTCATGTTTCCTCCTGCATTGATAATCGTTGATTGTGTATTGAATAGTTGTTTTCCCCTGCCACGTATTAAAAGTCGGAGTGTATATAAAATCCACGGGTAGATTTCCTGCTCCTCTATATGCCATCTTCAGGGCATCTTCACCAAACGCTTCGGACATCTGCTGGTCGAACTGATCCGCATTTCCGAAATATGCCGCTTCAGCCCCGCTTCCGGCTTCCTCTAGCGAAATCCTTAAATACTGCCCGTTACCAATCCTCGATAATTTCGTTATTACAGATTCTTCCGTAACCAGCTTAATCTTTGGATTGCCTTCGCCGTAAGGCTCCATAAAATCTATGTTTTTCACAAACTGCGGAATAATATTCCTCATTGGAATATAAAGATCTATGAGTTCTTTGCGATCAAAGAGTTCCTCGCTTACTCCGTCCATATCCCTGTTTAGGAGGAATGATACCGTATCCAGATTTTCCTTTTTCAAGGAAATTCCTGCGGCTGATTCGTGACCACCAAAAGAAGTATAATACTCTTTGTGTTTATTCATCTCGGCAAACATATTATACCCCTCGACGGAGCGTCCAGATCCCTTCAAAATGCCGTCTTTTGTATCGGTAAGGCAAATGCAGGGATGTCCGGTAAGTTCCTTTATTCTTCCGGCTACAATTCCCATAATATGAGGAGATTGTGCGGGGAGATATAAAAGATAGATTTTTTGATCGTTTTCTTCGCACATTTTTATTGCGAGGTTTTCACATTTCGTCGACATCTCTTTTCGCTCGTCATTTGTGGCTTTTAATTTCTGTGCGATCTTCTCTGCCTTAAGGAAATCCTTTTCCGATAACAAGTTCATGGCTAAGTCGACATTTCCATACATTCTGCTGCAAGCATTGATACACGGTCCGATTGTGTAGCCGATCGTATAAGAAGAGGTTTTCTCCGGAGAGATATTCTGTACCTTAAGCAACTGGCGAAGTCCTATATAAGAAGAACCGTTACGCAGTTTCTCAATCGTTTTTTTAACAATCGACCGGTTCTCGGAGACGAGCGGCATTACGTCGCAAACGGTTCCAATTCCGGCCAATTCGCTCCATCGGTCAAGAAGCATCTGTCCCTGCTTCGGGCGTATTTGGTTAAATATAAACTGGGCGACCTTATAAGCTACCATCGCTCCGCAAATATCCCGGAATGGATAAATCGAATCCGGTCTTTTCTGATTGATGATAGCATCTGCAGGTGGGTATACATATTCTTTTCTTCCGTCTTTTTCCGTGTAAGGGACTTCGTGATGGTCGGTAACAACTACCACGCAGCCATTTTGTTTTGCGTAAGCAATCTGCTCGGCGGCGGAAATTCCATTGTCGGTTGTTACGATCGTCCGGCATCCATGGCTGATCGCTTCGTCGATGAGGCGGATGGAAATTCCGTATCCGTCGATATCTCGATCCGGGGCGAATACATATACTTCCGCGCCGAGGAACTGCAACAACTCCTTCATAATTGTTCCGCTGGTCACTCCGTCAACGTCATAATCGTTTACGATTGCAACCTTTTCTCCTTTTTCTGCAGCAAGCCGGAGATACTGACAGCCTTTTTCCATATCCGGAAGCAATGCTGGATCGAACATTACGTCGCCGAACAAAAAACCGTTGGTCTGCTCTGATGTTATCCCTCTTTTCGCAAGGATGGCGGCAAAGGGATAACTCAGTGAATGTTCTGTTGCTATTCTTCCCATTTCCTCTGTATTTAATTCTGCCCGGTTAATCCAAATCGACTTACGGTTTTTCAACATAATTAAGCTCCTCGTCTAAAACAACATATTCATCCATTTTACTCAGGTACTCGATTCTTTCTCCCTTTTCGTCCTTTATGATCGTCCACGGGGTATTTGTATTAACCTCGCACACCCGATACAAACAGGATATTTTTTCACACGGCTTTCTGCAATAATAAAAATCCTCTGAGCCAAACAGTGAGTAAATCTGATTCTCCGGGATGCTCTTCAAAAACTCTGTTGTAATCTCCTTTGTCTTATACCGATGCTTCTTCCCCTCGGTTTCAATATATTCCACAATTTCATCCATTCTGTTGTACGGGTATTTCTTCCCGTAGCACAGTCTCGGAGGAACCTGCGGAGGAAAATACGGCTCTGGAGAATTGATTGCCAATACTACCTTCATATTTCTCACTCCTTTCCTTAATTCTACCGGATCGAAAATAAATAAATCCGGCTTATTTCCGCCTCGGAAATACATCCAAGTTCCCGGCTGTCTCTTGATACGTCCCGATTATCCCCTAATACGAAGATATATCCCTTCGGGACTTTTACTTCCATAGGCTCAATCTCTGTTTCCCATCGGTTAATATAATTTTCCTTCAGAAGAGAGCCATTTACATATACCTTTCCGGTTTCGATCCGGACGGTATCTCCCCCAACGCCGATTATCCGCTTTATAATATTTTTTCCTGCGGAAACAGAATCAATCGTGACAATATCCCCTCTTTCATACTGCTTAATCTTTGGTGACAGACTAAACACGATATCGCCGTTTTCAAGCGTCGGGTTCATAGAGTCTCCCACCACCTTGCTTGGAGACAAGAAGGCATAAATAAACAGGATCAGAACAAATGTCGTAGTTGCCATTGCAACAAAAAACGTGTTCTGCCGTTGTTTTCGATTAAATTTTTCTACGTCCTCAAACGAAATCATAAACTGCCTTCTTTCTCCTCATTATCAGTTAAAGAACCCCTCGACAACCCCCATGTAATCTACGGTGTCATCAATATCCGAATCGTTCTTTACGATGAGGTTGTTTCCCTCAACTGGTTCCTGTAGCTCTTTAAGAGCTTCCTCCTCCCGGCGATCCCGATCCAAGTCTGGGATATCCTTTACCATAGGTTCTTCTTTCCTTACCTCTTTTTTCGGTTCCCGGTCTTTTGTTTTCTCCTGTGCTACCTTCTTTTCCTTGCGTTTTTCCTCCGGGGTCTGTTCCGGCTTCGGATTCTCTTCCTGAGTTTTCTTCGGGCCTGCCGTTCGTGTTTTCTCCAGAAGGTTCTGTGTTACATAAATCTCGTTGTTGTTTCCGCAATTCTTGTCAAAAAATGCGATCGCCTGTTTAATATAAGAGGCCTTGCTTACATACGACGGGATGTTTTGTAATATCCTGTGAATTTCCCGGTCATCCGGGCGATCCAAGTTCAGATAAATTCCGATATGTGATTTATTGTCTCCCATAACACTTCCCTCCTGTTATGCTAATCCCTTCTTGTGAAGATAACTCTTTCCGAGCTTTTCGTAGCCGATCGCATTGATCCGGATGTTCGGCTTTTTACCCGTCTCGTCCATCATATACATAGACAGAGGGAAATACTGTTCGCCGTAATTCTTGATGATGGAGCTTCCTCCGCCCATAAACACACACGGAACTACATCCGTATTATACTTGTTTTCCTCAAGAGTCTCTGCAAGATTTTTTGCGTATGCCTTCAGTTCGTTGATGCAAAGAGTCGCATATTTCGGAGGAAGTGTTCCTGCGTCACCAAGCATTGCCTGCTGAATCATATACTCAGGGATTTCCTTTCCGGTTCTTCTCCGAATTGCCTCGTTGCATTTTAACAAGCAGTCAATGATTCCCATATTGAGAGACTGAGCTTTTGCTCCCTGTGGTTTGTAATTTTCGATCGGTAAAATTTCAATCGTCCACGAACCAATATCTACGATGATGCAGTTCTGAGGAATTTCCTTTGCACAGAGCTTCTCGACGATAGCTGCTACACATTGCGGATTTACCATGACATCTACCACTTCGATTTTATATGGTTCGTCCTCATATGTAAACTCCACAATCTGACCTTTTTTATAATACTCTTCATCTTCGAGCTTGTTTTCTTCGATACAACGCTCGAGAGGAAGTCCCTCGGAAAGTAAAATTCTGCCCTCGTGCTTTCCCCGGCGTCGTAATTCCTCTGCAATTCCGGCAAGGGCAAGGATCAGGCAGGTTTCGTCATTCTTCTGGTCGGTCTTTGTCTTGGTTCTTTCTCCTCCGACCGTGTAATATTTCCCTGCGTATCCAACTAACTTGTCTGTAAGAGGGGGCTTAACCTCTCCCCAGTCTCTTGTTGCTGACACAAATTCCGTGCTTACGGTTTTCGTGTACCCATTTCCTACGTCTACTCCAATTACTTCGATTTTGTTATCCATAAATTTCCTCCATTAAAAATTTCTTACAATGTAGATTCCCTCGAACCCATCTTCATATTCCTCTCCGATTTCTGCGTCTTCTGATTTTCAATGTGTATCCCATGTTCGCTCCTTTCTGCTTTAACTGAAATTCTTATTTTGTTTATGTTTTTATCTTATCATGTAAAATGTGTTATGTCAATTTATCTGCCCGACTATTTGTAGTTTTTATTGACTTATTTCTGACTTGTTTTTAGTTTGTTTTATACTTACATTTAGTCAATACCATACTGAAATCGAGTATAAAAAATAGAGTCTGGTAAAACCAAACCCTATTTTTTATTATCCCTAGTCGAGATTCCGAAAACTCTTGTAGGTTTTCATTTCTACATACCAAGGATTCCGAGGTTTCATATCCCCCTCGCGCTCTTTTTCCCGAAGAGTGGATACCGTTAATGTATCTCTGGCTCTTGAGAACGCTACGAAGATAAGCCGCCTCTTTTCCTCCTTTTCTTCAAGATTCCTCGTCGGAACCTTATCGAAGTCGGAAAGAGTTACGAAGACGTGCTTCCACTCTTTCCCTTTGGAGGAGTGTGCTGTTACCAAGTTAACAGCACTCAGGCTTCCGCCCTTTTCCGCCGTATCTCCCATATCCAGCTCGTAAAAATCCCGAACATAAGATAATAAGGAAAAGGCGTCCAACCTCTTTTTTGCCTCGATTTTTTCCCGGAATGATGTAAACACCGCATCCGTTCCATCCTCTAAGGCGTTAAGACATCTAAGGATGTAATCCTTTTTGTCCTCCATGTTAAGAAGGACGTAGGAATTAAGGAAATCCTCTTTTGCCTTTTCCAAGAGGCTGTTTACCTTCTCCGGAGTGAAAAGATCAAAGATTCTTCCGTTGTACATTTCGTTCATGTACTCAAGAAGCCCCTTTGTCGCATCCGGAGAGGTTGCGAACGAGCAGAACCCGATGAACGCCCGGACTCTTGAATTATCAAGAAGTCTTTCTCCCATATCGAACTGAGAGACGAGCGTTCTCGCAGAAAGTTCCTTAGAAACCGCCTTCAGCGAGCTTCTTGTCGCGGCGATCACCGCAACATCCCGCGGATCGCATCCTCCCTTCAAGAGATTTTCGATTCCATTGCAGATGTAATTTACCTCATCCTTCGACTTTTCAAAACTCTTGAAGGTCGGAAGCTGTCCGCTCTTTCCCCGGTCTGAGGTCAAAACCTTCTTAATCTTAGTGCTGTTGTGTTCAAGCACCTCATTTGAAAGGTCTACGATCTCCGCTGCGGAACGGTAATTCTCCGTAAGGAGATACTCCTCCACAGGCAGCCCCGCGCCCAGTTTTTCCTCAAAGTTAATAATATTTTCCGGGCTTGTACCACGGAAAAGGTAGATCGCCTGCGCATCGTCACCGACGACCATCAAGCTCTCAAACTTCGAGGTGTTGATAAGTTCCGAGATAAACAACATCTGAAAATCGTTGCTGTCCTGAAACTCATCAACAATTACGTGCTTAAAGCGGTATGTTTCCGTTACCGCTTCCGGGTTAATTTCCGACAGCAGGCGTACCACCTGGTACTGTTGGTCAGAATAATCCTTAAGGTTGTTTTCAACCATAAGGGCGGAAAACCGTTCGTTGGTTCTCCAGATTTCTTCCGCCTGCTCCGGGGTGTATTCCGTCTTGTCTAAAAATTCCTCCTTCGACATTCCGTTACTGCGGATTTCCGAAATCGCTTTCGTCATTTCCGCAACCACTCCTCCGGCGAAGTTCTTGCCGATGGACGGCATCTTGTAGTTCTTGTAATCAAATCCTTCGACCTGATTCTCAAAATCTACCGCCTTCATCACGAGATTGAATATCTCAACCCCATCGGCAAGTTCCGGCGCCTCTGTATAACCAAGCTCCTTAAAATACTTGGTGAGAAGCGCATCACCAAGGCTGTTGAATGTCGCGGTCTTGATCTTTGCAACATCAACTCCCATTCCGTAAACATCGTTTACGAAATAGGAAACACGGTCTGTTATTGTCTTGACCGCCGCTTTGGAGAATGAAATTACCAAGAAATCAGAAGGTTTTGCCCCTTCCAAAAGCATCTTGGCAATGCGGAACGCCATTACCTGTGTTTTTCCAGAGCCCGGCCCGGCATCGACGCAGGCAATCCCTTCTCTGAAATTTGCAACCTCCTGCTGCTGAGGGTTAAGTGTCGGTTCCACAGCTTTCCGGTCTTCTACAACCTTATCCTGCTCTGTGGCAGGAATATGGTTGTAATTGCAAATTTCAAAAAATTCGCAATTCTTCCGGCACTCCTCTTTCGATGTGCAAGAAGGCTTCCCGCCGACGTAATGTTCAAGGGTTTCTTTATACCCCTTAAACAATTCCCGGTTGTCCCAACGGGTATTGTTGCTCCGTCGGGAATCGCCGATCTCGTAATATCTGCCGGATATTACCTGTCCCCGGGAAGAAAACCGAACCTCGGTCCACACCCGGTTGTCCCCGGATTTTGTTCCGGAATCATCGGTCTTTGCAACCGACCATTCCCGGGAATAATCTCCGGCTTTGTCCTCGGTTGTTTTTAATGCATCGAAAACACATCTTACGATGCCTTCTCTTCCTCCGAGGACGGTCTTCCCGAAGAGAATCATCCCTAACCCGTCAAGGTTATGATGCAGAGATGTTGTTTCCTTCCCTGCTCCATATCGCTTCGAGGTCAGGAATTTCTGTTTCCCGGTCGTCATAGATACGACTTCGACAACCGGAACGGTCTTTCTGCCGACCTCCTCCGTGTATTCGAACAGGAAGTCCGGCTTATAGTAAACCGTCTCTCCTCCGAACCGGAAAGTAAATCTCCGGATTTTGGAGTTTAATGAACTCCTGCGTCCATCCGCGTCGAGGTACTTATGTACCAAGACGCTTACCTCCGCTTTCTGGAGGTCTTTTACCTTCTCGTGAGGGAACGAGAGGGCATCGAAGCTCTTGTCGATGAAGCTATTGACATCCTCCATCGTCGCGCCCTCGTTCTTCCAGAGGGAAATTGCTCCTCTGGTGATTTTAGTACGCTTGAAACTTTCAAGCGTGATATCAGAAATTTTCACCTCTGACATAGTTCTTTTCTTGTTGCAGCGGGACACCGCCTGTGTTCCTCTAATATTAAGTTTTTTCTCCATTTTCTTGTCCTCCTTAAATTTAATTTTTCCCCGGAATTTTCTCGAGGCTGCGGGATCATTTACCCGCTATAAAAATGGTTACAAAAGTAGTAAGACGTTTTTGGAATAAAAAAAATACCGCAAACGCGGTATTTTTATCAATGGGCTATCAATTTTCTTTCTGCTTTGCCTTGAAAAATGCACATTCCTCGATTTTGCAATAAAGGCTATTAAGAGCCTCGCAGTTTTTCATATGTTCGTTAAAAAACTTGCAGTTTTCCTTTGGTGGTTTTGTTTCTATTTTCTCTCGTTTCATTGTTATTATCTCCTTCCTGCTATTGATCGCTCTACGCTGTCCCGGCGCATATCCATGTACTCGTTTAGTTCCTGCCGTTTCTTTCGTATTATTTCTTTTGCCCTTTCATTTTCTATCTGCATGTTTTTATATCTATCACAGACAGAGTGGCAATACGGTCTTCGGATTTTGCACCCGAAGCATGGGTTGTTGTTGTTCAAACTATCCCCCTCCTTATACCATGTAGATATCCGCCGCAATCTCCTCAAATTTTGTCCGCCGGATAATAATTGTCTGTTCCCCGGATGATAAAACCACGTATCCGTCCATCTTATTTAACACTTCTGCGTCCGGCATAAGCGCGATCTCTTCAGGCTTGAACTCTCCAACGTCTAGTAAAAATGCCCGCAACTCCCGGATGTTATCCGTTTTTACCCGTCCTATATCCTTTAACGCCGTCTTTGTAAGCCCGAATTTCTTTTTCTTTGGTTTCTTCTTTTCTGCAGGTTCTTCCTTTTTCGGAGTTTTGGAGATTTCTTGCTGAGTGTTATTGTTATTTTCGATCGGTTTTTCTTCCTTGCTTAAAGCAGGCTTTGGTTCCGGCATGAACTTCGGTTTTTCTTCCGGAATGTCCGTCTGAATTGTCCTTTTCCGGGCATTTGATAACCGGATGACCAGTTTCGTAATACATTTGTACTTGATGTATCTTACCCCATCGGCTTTAACCACCCTTGTCATTCGCTTAAAATCATCGGGATATTTCCCCATGATACTGTTGAGTTCCTTTTCGGTGGTTCTTAATACCTGTGCTACTTCCAAGATTGGAACCTCTACGGAATCCTTTTTCTCGTAGTAAAGGTTCTCCAGTTTATCCATCAACTCTCGGTTTAACCGGATTTCCCCATAATTCATTTTGATTTTTAATGGCTCTTTGAAAAACTCCTTATCAGAGAGCATTAAAATATACATTTCTTCCGGCGTAACATCAAATGCCTCTGAAAATAGTTTCAAACTTGTATCCATAATTCTCCTTTCTCCTAGTTATTTAATAGAAAATGTTGTTTTTGTAATTTATCGTAAACCGTTTCTCCATTCGTGGTTTCTATATACGTTGACACTCCCACCACTAAAGTAATGGGATTCTTGCTTCCACGACCGCTACATTGCCCCAAGGCTTTAGATTTACATAGTCTCCACAAGCGTAGATTATACTGTTCAGTTGAGCCCCAACTTACAGTTTATTATTTTCAGGCGGAAAGCCCCTTATTTAAGATGTTTACCGCAGCGTTTTTGTCCCGGTCGTGAAGAGCATAGCACTCCGGACATTCCCATTTCCGGACGACAAGATTTTTCACGAGCGGGTTTTTATATCCACAACAGCTGCACGTCTGGCTGCTTGGATACATCGTCGGTACTTTAATTACGGACGAGCCGTACCACTCTGCCTTGTATTCAAGCATCGAGAAAAACTTCGACCACGAAACGCTCGCGATGGATTTTGCAAGCCTGCGGTTTTTAATCATACCTTTCACATTCAGGTCTTCGATACAGATGGTTTGGTTTTCGCGCACCAGCATCGTTGATTGCTTCTGTAAAAAATCATTCCGTTGGTTTGTAATGCGTTCGTGAACGCCAGCCACTTTGAGTCGCTGCTTCCGGCGGTTGTTGGAACCCTTCTGTTTTCTTGCAAGCCTGCGGGATTCTCTGGCGAGCTTCCGCAGGGACGATTCCAGATACTTCGGGTTTTCTACGACCGCGCCATTGCTGTCGGTGTAAAATTCCTTGATGCCGACATCAACACCGATACGTCCGCCGCCGTTTGCTATCCGGACGGGTTCAAAATCCACGTTCAAAACAACGAAATACTTGCCCGTCGGCGTCTTTTCGACCGTTACGTTATTGATATGCCCGGCATCCATAGACTGTTTAATCTTCAGAAATCCGATCTTCGGGAGTTTTATGTGTTTTCCCACGATGCGGATATTATCCTTCTGATTAAGCGTCCTGTATGCCTGCCGGTTTTGGTGCTTGCTCTTGTAGGTCGGACACTTTGCTCTTTTCTGAAAGAAATTTACATACCCGCGGTCTAAATCCCGAAGGGATTGCTGTAACGCGATGGAATCAACTTCCTTCAGAAACGCATAATCATCATTCCTTTTTAATGCCGTAAGCATCGCCGATGTCTGGGAGTAGTTAACCTTTTCTCCGGATTTATATGCGTCCTCTCGCATAGAAAGACCTTTGTTATAGATCATTCTGCAGCACCCAAGCGTCCGGTCTATTAAGTTTTTCTGTTTCTTATTCGGGTACGCCCGGAACTTAATGCCTTTTTGCATGTTCTTCTCCTGACACGGGACTATCATCCACACGGTTCAAACCGTGGGTTTTCTCGTCCTATTTGTTGTATAATTAAGAAGTGCCAAATTCACGCCCCCTCTTTATCGTAATATCTTCAATCCATATTGCTCTTGGTGACTTCCCCATCCGCTTAATCTTGCCTTTTTCCTCAAGAGACTCTAGGTATCCCGCCACCGTGCTTGTAGATTTATGTCCGGAATGCCTCATAATATCTTTAATGCTCGGCGGAAATCCATTCTCGACGGTATACGTTACGAGAAAATCATATATCTCCTGTTCCCTTTCCGTCATTCCTGTTCTTCCTCCATTTCTTCTTTTATTTTTTTTAGCATTTGAGAATACAAGAAATCCGTGATGGCTCCTGTTTTCTTTTCGTAAACTAAGCTGGCTATCCGCCTTGTTGGTTCTCCGAATATATCCTCAATACGCTTCATAATCTCTTCTTTGTCGAAACTGTCAAAAAGCTCTCTTACCGACTGCTCTGCATTCCGTTTCGCTGTTGCGAAGGGATTTGTGTTTCTGTCCCTCTCGTTTTTTAACCACACTAAGAAATCTTTGCAGTTTGAACCGAGTCCATTGTTTCCATAGGCTTTTACGAGTCGGAACACCCTCGCCGGAGAATTAGCTGCTCCCTCCGGAGCGCCATCTTCGTATTCTTCGTATCTAAGGATTTCCGAAAGCACGTCCGGGTTTTCCCGGAAAAACTCCCACCAAAGAGCATTATAAAATTCCTTTGCGCGTTCTCTTGGTGCAGGAGTTCCGTCAATCACGAATCCGCAAAGTCGCCCCTGTTCATCCAAAACTCTCGATTGCGCATAGATATTTGCGATAGTGTCAGTTTTATTGTAAAACTGAACCCTTGCGGTTGCCTCTGTTATGACATTTCCGCTTTCATTGTTACAATTTAAGCTTTTCACATCCATTCAACTCCTTCTCCTTGATATATTCTTTGATTTCTTGGTAAATCTGCGGATATTTAAGCATAAGCCGGACATTCTCATTGTCTCCACTCTGCCTTGTCCCAAGGAAATCACCTGTTCCCCTTATTTTTAAGTCTTCTTCGGCGATCTCGAATCCGTTTGTGGTTTTGCACATAACCGCCAGTCGTTCATTTTCTTTCTCCAGTGATTTAAGCACACAGTAGCTTTGCAGATTTCCTCTGCCGACTCGTCCCCGAAGCTGATGCAATCCGGCAAGTCCGAACCTCTCCGCGTTCATAATAGCAATTACGGTCGCGTTTGGAACATTCACGCCGACTTCAATAATCGTTGTCGCGATCAGGATTTGAACCTCATTTTTCGAAAAGGCATTTATGATCTCTGATTTTTCAGCATCCTTCATTTTTCCTGTAATAACCGCAGCTTTAATATTCGGATTATGTGTAGAAAAATATGCCTCCGTGCTTTTATAGACATCTTCCACAGATACAGGAGCATCTTCTTCGGAATCATCATTAGAATCTATCATCGGGCATACGATATACGCCTGATGTCCGTTTTCTGCTTCCGCCTGAATCAGTCGGAAGATCGCGTCATCACTATTTACCACCCCTGTTTTAACTGGAAGTCTCCCCGCAGGCATCGTGGATATGGTATAGATATCCATTGCGTCACCATACAGAGTCAAGGCGAGACTTCGCGGGATCGGTGTCGCCGACATTGATATACTATGGACGCCTTCTTTCGCCTTGGCTCTCAAGTTATCCCTCTGGATAACTCCAAACTTATGCTCTTCGTCAACGATTGTAAGCCCAAGGTTATTAAACTCCACATCGTCAGAGATAACTGCATGAGTACCAACAACAAAGATGTATTCGCCGTTTTTAATTCCCTTTAAAACCTCTCTTTTTTCCTTTGCTTTCAGATCGCCCCCAAGGTACGCTGTTTTATATCCAAACTTTTCCGCATAAGAGGAAAGTTCCGCATAATGCTGTTTCGCTAAAACCCCGGTCGGTGCCATCAAAGCCGACTGATAACCATTATCCGCCATAGAAAACATAAGCAAAAACGCACATACTGTTTTTCCGGAGCCGACATCACCCTGAATAAGAGCGTTCACCCGATGTCCGCCCTGTGCTTTTTTCACAATCTCTAAAATGATTTTTCTCTGATCTTCGGTAAGCGAATAAGGAAGCGCTGTAATAAGCTCATTCGTGGTTTTTAATATCTTCGGGATAAAGGAAGAATTTTTTTCCACGCTTTCTGCGTCTGTTACCATCTTTTTTGCAATTTGGTATAAACGCGTGTATGCCACTTTTTTGTTCGCTGCCTTGATATCTGCTACCCCGGTCGGATAATGGTATCTGTGCAGCATTTCATCCTCGGAGATTAAATCAAAGTGCGTTCTAAAATCTTCTGATAAAATATCTTCTGTATAAGTTTCATTCATTACACGATCTAAAATCTCTTGGTAGTATGCCGCGCTCATTCCGACAATCTTAGGGTAAATCGGGTAAATCCGCATGGCGTTTTCTACGTCGGTCGTGAAAATCTCAGGGTTTACATATTGATTTCCCCATTCATCCTTTTTGAAGGTTCCCCCTACGGCAATGTCCATATCGTAAAGATTTCTTACTTCATCATATTTATACGGCTGTCTAAACCACTTGATCGAAACCCGCTCCATTGTGGTTTTTTCTCTCGCTACAACCTCGACATACATAGGTTTGTTTCTAATTTCGGTCACTGTGCAAACCATAATGCATTTTTCTCCGCTCAAAACCGTTTGCGGATTAAACGACCTTCTAAAATCATAATATCTTCTCGGCAGCATATACTTAATGTCGTCGGTTGTTTTCAGTCCCTTGTTTTTTAATTGTTTTTCCTTCTTTTCGGGAAGATTCAATTCCTCGATTAACATTAAAAACCCTCCAAAAATATTTTCATCTGCGTATTCTTTTTGTTTGTTTTTTCATGTTTTTATTTTAATATCTTTTTTAGCTTATGTCAACGAATATAGAAAGTTTTTTCGGAAATGAGAGTTTTTGTGATTTTTGCCAACTCAAAGGGGGATAAAAAAAACAGCCTCTTTTATTAAAAGAGACTGTTGCTCGTATCTAACCGCTATTTGTTTTTTGTCTTTTTTAGTTCTATCTGATTTAGATTATATTTGTCAATCGTAGAAAGTTCTCCGTCGAAAATATTATTTACCATAATTTCTATGGTTTTTGTTGGAATAAGCCTGTTGTCATAACAAACATATCTCTTTTCTTTCATTTTCAAAAGCACTCTTCGCCCGTTTAATACCTCTCTTTTCTTCTTCTTACTATTCTGGGATATTTTCTCCAAATACATTTCTATTCCACATGAAAGAGGGATATTAAGCACCGGGAAAACCTTATTCATAAAAGCAACGTCAAAATCATCGGACTGATTGCGGTTTGAAATATATCCCTTAGAAATTCCTGAAATTTTACTTATTTCCAGAAATGAATATCCAAGCTCTTTTTTATATACAGAAAAAACGTCCGACATGGTTTTCATGTCCTCTTTCGCCTTAAACATCATAAGTTTTTTATATGGGCGATCTTTTGTAAGGTTTTTTAGGTACTGCATAATCTCCCCGCGATACTGCTCCTTGTCATTATGCAAAAACAGTATGATGCACGTCAAAAGATTTCGCGTCAAACACACATCCTGTTTGATTGACACCTTTTCATACGCTAATACTTCTTTGATTATCTCTTTTGGCGCAAAAAACTTTCCCTCCATGTACTGAGGAACGAATTTATCGTTTTTAATAATGTCTTCGATGACATCCCCATCAACGACCAAGTGTGCGTCAAGAGCCATTTTCCCGATCTCTTTTGCGTCTATTCTGAACAATTTACACAGTCTGAGCAAACTTTTTCCCATTATTACATCTGACGATTCCTCAATCTTTAGGTATCTAGTTTCTGTAATTCCCAGCAATTCAGCCGCCTGTGATACCGTATAACCAAGATCTTCTCTCGTTTCCGCAATTCTTCTTGCTAAGAGTTTTCGTTTTTGAGCGATTCCCTTTCTTCCTCGGTATCCATCCAAAAATTCGTCCTCTGTCATCCCTAATGTCTTGGAAAACGTCTGAATCAAGTAATAGGTTACTTCATATCGTCCGGATAAAACGCTACTAATGTAAGGGGCTGTTACTCCGGATTTTTTGCTTAAGTCCAGTAGAGTCATACCACTTTCTTGCAGCACCTCACGGATATAAAACCGAAAATTTTCTCTTATGTCTTCTTCAGGATATAGTTCGTTCCAATAATCAAACTTGACAACCGGATCTTTTTGTGCAATATCTAAGAGGTCTTGTATCGGAGCGCAATAGTATGTCATAAGGTTCATTACTTCGGCATATCTTGGCATCCTTTTATATGCAAGCACGTTAGACATTTGGCTGTTAACGCACCCGGCTATTTTTGCAAGGAGTTCGTCCGACTCGTTCTCGTCTCGCAGACCCTTAATATAATCCACAAGAATTTTAGACACTTCTTTTTTCTTCATTCCCGTTTGCACTTTTCTCCGTATCCTTTCTTAATTAAATTATAATCTCTTTAGATTTTATAAATTCCGTCTGAGAATGTCAATCTTTTTAATGCCTAGCGTATTCTGTTTTGTCTGATTTTTCGCTTATTTTCTTGTAATTCGTATTCTGAGTTGATATAATTACAATTAGTTATTTAAGAAGGAGAACTTTTTTATGATTATAACAAAAGAACACCAAATATTATCCGCGTTATATAATCTACGGTGTCTTAATTTTAATCAGATTTATGCGCTGTGTTTTAATGGATGCTCCGAGAGAAGCTGTACTAATCAGTTGTCTAAAATGGTGTCGGCCAAGCTGATTTCCAAGTCCGGTTATCACCGGGACACTGCTTACTACATGCTTTGCAAAAAGGGAATTGATTATCTTCGCGAAAAGGGAGTCGTGCCGCTTGACTGCAATAAACAAGGCATTATTTATGCCGACTCCATATTATCAGCAGGCAAGGTTGCATTAAAACCGCAGATCGCCGCCCACCAGCTTGCCCTTAATCAGTTTGTAATGGATTTTATGAATTGCTATCCGGATATTGTTTTTGACTACTACGACGAAAAATACATATCCAAGATATTTTCCCAAATCCGACCGGATGGAATTATTAAAACTTCTCATTGTCTTTATTTTTTGGAAATGGATATGAATACAGAGAGAGAGGCAAGGCTGCTTCAAAAGTGGGAAAGCTATCATGCTTTTTTATCTTCTTCGGAATACTATGAAAACAAACTTCCTATTAAGGTATTGTTTATTCTTGGGAACATATCGGATAAATCCGGAAGGAAATATGCGCTCCGTGAATATATAGACCGAAATTTACGCGGGGAAATATCGGATGAATTTAACCTATTTGTCGGAATTCCGGAGGATTTACTGAAGATATTTTCCTCCGAAGAATCTCCTCTCCCAAAGATATTTAGAAAAAAGGGGTTCTCTGTCAAAGAAAAGGGGCGCTTATCAGACGATCTTCCGGAATTTGATTACGTGATAACTCACGATGCGCTTTCTTTTGCAGTAATCGACTATACCGATGAAAGTATGCTTGATTATAAGAATATCGTGTTTTACCCAAAATACTCTGCTTTATATAATGAAAATCTTCGGTATCTGGTTGTTGCAAAATCCGAAGCGGAAGCCTATCGCCTGCAACAGCAGACACTCAATTCCTCTGGGATATACTTCTCGACGGTAAAGAGGTTGAATGATTACACGTTCCCTTCGGCGTTGTTCCAGTTCGGTGACAAAACACTATATCACTTCGGAGATGCAGAGTTCCTTATCAAAAAACAGGAAGCATATATCCAGACGCTTTTTCAGTGACTTAGCAATAAAAACAGGCGGTGTTAATGGTACACACCGCCTGTTTTTATTACTCCCCCGGTTCTTCAGAGGAATTTCGGAGGATATCTTCGCCAGTGGCGATGATATCCTCCATTTTGAGCCATTCCGGAACCTTGGCACGGGTTTCCGTAAGCTCTCCAAAACTCGGCTCGTAGCCGTAGTTCTTTCGAGAGGTCACGTACACCTGCACCATTCCAGCGAAGCCCTCGTCGATTGCATCGTACTTGTCGATGTTCAGACTAAGGGTTTCTAAGACGCTCGTAAGCGATACGAGATCTTCTGCTCCGATCGCTCCGAGGGGAGCGACTTCTCTCCGGATCCGGAGAGCCCGGTCTTTTAATTTCGACCGGATCTTTCCAAACCCTTCGAGGCTGTCCGTGTCCTTGTATTTCTCCGAAGAGATATTTACAAGGTAGGACAAAAGCGCGTTCCAGATATCGTCCACGATGGAGCAGACGATATCCTGCGCCTTGCGCGCCGTCTCCGCCTCCTTGCAGCCCCGAAGGAAGTCCCGGAGGTCTTCCCTGGAGATTTCTGTACCTGCTTCACCAAACTTTGTCCGGAGGCAAATTTCGATGCAGGCGAGGTATCCAGAACGTCCCCGGCGTCTGATAAAATCAAGCTGTCGGGAGACTTCCGGTTCCGAAGCCGGAAAGAGCTTCCTTGTGATACCAAGAACCTCTTTCTCGAACTCCGGCAACCGGAGGTCAAAGTTCTCGGAGATTTCTTCCTTTATCTTCTCCAGCTCCTCCTGCTGGGCTTTGATAAACGGAAGAAACTCCCCCTCGAAGGTTCCAAACTCCATGAGATCAGAACCTCCGATTGAAAAGTCTCGGTGTCGCTTATGAATTTTTGTCATAAGCGCATCGAGCTTTCTCTTCGCCTCCGGGAACATTTCCAGACGCGTCGAATTACTCGACCGTCTTAAAAACTCCCGATCCTCCGGAGACAAATCCCCGGAGGAAACCCCCGAGAGTTTACCAACCGTCACCGAGCAAGTCGATGTGCGAAAGGTAACCCCTACGGGTTTGATGTTTGAGGCGTTTTCATACGCCTCTACCATTTCCTCCTCGGAAATGTCCGGGTTTACCCCGGTTTTGAATTTGTTTTTAATTTCCGCAAGGCGCTCTGCCTTGCGGAAATTAGTAATCTTCTGAGTGCTACTTTCGTGCGCCATATTTTCCTCCTTTTCTCCCGTCGTATGCGGGTACGCGAGGGGACAATTTCCCCTCTATCACAATTTTGGTTACAAGGATAGTAAGACGGAAAGCAAAGAAAAAAGCATGAAAAAGCGTACTTGGCGCACAAATAATTTTCAAAATATCTTATATATAAGGGATAATAAAAACCCCGGAGCATAAAACTCCGGGGAAAACATGGCGGGTTTACTGAAATAAGTTGAACGCGATCTCGTGTAGCTGTTGATCTTCTTCTTTGTATTTAAGAAATTTACCCATATCGGATAACTGGTAATACTGAATCCGGTTGAATGTTGTGATAAGACTCGAAACAAGCCCTGTCCGGGAAATCATCCCTGCAAGCCTTACCGCCGCTTGGTCATTATCCGTGATAAACACAAGGGTAGGTAGTCTCTTTGAGGCCCCAAATATCCGAAGATAGGACTTAGTGTTTATAAAATAATCTTCCCACCGAAGGATTTTTTCCTGCACATCGTCCGGATTATCTTCTATCCGGATCGCATCAAAGACCATGTATTCCTTATCCTGTTCTATCGTTCTCGTCATTCCGATGTGTCCCAGCGCAGGCAGTTTCTTCTCCCGCATGGAGTATTCTGGGTGAAGCCAGAGATTTGTGATTTTGACCTTATTGGATGTTAAGACATCAAGGTAAAATTCATTAAAAATCTCTTGATTTTCAATGTTTTTAATATGTGTAATGTTATCGCCCGGTTCCCACTCGATTATCTTTCGAGGGGAAAATTCCCGCAGCAGATATTCTCCGGCAACCTTCAGACAGATATATCTCTTTGCATCGTCCGGTTTTCTGATGATCCCATCTTTGGGATTAAGCATCGTCTCGAAAAAGCTGTTCAAGACCCCTGCTCCCACAAGCAGCGCAATCCGGTTTTCGATATCCTCATATCCTTTGTATCTTCCGTATCTTATAAGCTGTTCTTCCGTACAAAAGCGCACCGTATATACAAAGTCGATTAAATCAATATCCGCTTCATCAAACGAACCTTCCTGTTTTAACTCCATAATAGGAGTTTTTGGCGCTCTTGCGAAGTTGTCGCTATTGAAAGATGCATAGTAATACGCCTTTTTGTTTCTTTCCCCGATAGCCGAATTCATTTTAATATACTGGTTATCTTTCTGCTGTTGTATCCTGCCTTTAACTACCATTATCCTCACTCCTTCCTGCCGTATAATGCTCCAGAGGTATTCTTTGATACGATTTTTCCAATGAGTCTGTATTTCCCTCTGTCCTCTATTACCTTCGTTACCACGATTGCAACATTGTATCCGTTTTTAATGCTGTTGTTGTAAGCATTTGTAGGATATTTGCACTCGACGTAGGTAGCGTTGTCTATCAATACTCTTACCTTCGCGTTCGGAAGATTTACGTCGGTTATCTTGCCCCAAAACGTATCTCCGGCTTTAATTTGCGTGATGTCATACTTTGGCATTCCGGTTCTTTTTTTCTCCGGAAGAAGAAGAATAGTCCCCTTTTTGTTTGTCCTCTTGTATTTTACCTTGATTTTAGAAAATCTCGGATGTATCTTCCATACCTCTGTACCATCGTCCGAAAAGTCGTAATTCTTCAGCATTCCGCTTACGATTCCGTCAATCGTAACATATGCGCCCCAAGGCGTTATATAGGAGATAACTCCTGTCATAACCTCCCCCGCATACAAGCGGTCAAGGATTGGCTGCTGCAAGATTTCTCTCGCCTCCTTCATGCTTCCGAAAACTCCCTCTTCGTTGATGTCAACGATCGTGAATTTTACTTTTTGTCCGACCATTGATTTTGGTCCCATCTTCGCCGGGAACGGCGGAACTTCAGACTGTAAGATTGTAATAATCGCGTCATTATTATGATTTACCTTGAACACGAAGTTGTTTTCTGTTTCCGAAACCTTATACATTTCGCAGGCGACAACCAAGCCCTCAAGAATCTGTTTCGCCTTTTTGGCTAACTCATAATCCGTCTTCAATAGTGTATTCCCCTCCTTTAATACTCTTTTCCGCCCGCACTCCGGGCGTATTTTGCCTATTTACGTTTTTCATTTTATATTATAAAAGGCTCTTTCGCAAGCGATTTGCAAAAAAAGTTAAAAATCTTTGAAAATAAGCGGTTTTTGTCTCTATGTTGTTTGACATAAGACTATCTATATATTATAATAATTTTATGATTCAAAAGATTGAAATTTGCAAAATTTTAGGGAGGATTTATGAGCAAAGCGGTGTCTATTCCCGAATACTGGGTTGAATTAGATAAACGCCTTATGGGGATATCGGGGGAAGAATTTGGAATAGTTGAAAACAAACTTCTCTTAACCTATCTGTCGCGTATCAACGCCAGAGATCAAAGCACCCGCGAGGTGGTTTTCCGGAAAAAAGACTTCGAGCGGGCGATCGGTCTTAAAGATCATATCAAAAAGGACGCGATGCTTCGTTATACGAAAAATATGATGCGTCCCGTGGAGGTTTCTATCAGCCCTGCAGAAAAAGAGATTGATCCGACTCTGGTACGCAGACTCATCACCCTGTTTGATCGCTCTGATCTAAGAGAGGATAAGGATGGATATAAGATTGTTATGAGGGCATCTGAAAGTGCGATGGAGTATTTCTTCGACGTAGAAAAACTCGGATACCTGAAATACAAGCTGATGAATGTTGTTCGACTGAAAAACATGTATTCCATCCGGCTTTTTCATCATTGCTTCAACAACCTTAATCTCGGGAAGTGGGAGGTTTCGATTGAAAAGCTGCGTCAGGTATTGTGTGTTGGGAACGCTTATCCGACCTTCAAAGAGTTCCGCAGGAATGTTCTTGATCCTGCGGTTGCGGATGTGTCTCTTTCGTCGGACATAACCGTGTCCTTTGAGGCGGTAAAAAAAGGAAACCGGATCGTCAAAGTGATTTTTTCCGCAGAGAGAAAATAACCTCCCGAAATTAGGGGGTGGGAAATCACTACACCTTGGTCGATTTTTTCTAGGTTTTATACGGGGTTACGAATGTTTTTGTTTTTTGTTTTTTGACATTTATTTTTCCTAAATCGAGCGCTTTCCCTACCCGCCCTACCCCAAGAGGGGAGGGTGGGAAACCACTACACCTTGGGGTGGGAAATCGCTACACCTTGGGGTGGGAAATCACTACACCCTTACCCCTCGTGAAGCCGTATAAAACCTAGCGATTCTCGAACCCGTTAAACAAGTATATATAAAACAAGATATATTAAACAGGGGCACCGTCAAAGGAAGAAAAATAACCCAGCGGTTAAATTTATATTTTTAATATACTTTAGTATATTTATATACTAGGGCTGTCGAATTTTTTTCGGTCTGCCCCGAAAGGAGAAACATGGAGCATTTTTTTGATCTTAAATTCCGGGTGGAACACATAACCTATCAGGCTCCCGATTCTGATTATGCAATCGTGCGGGCGAGGGTTTTAGAAATTTCTCCGGAAGAAAATTATAATTCAAAGGTTCTTGTCGTAAAAGGCAATTTTGACAAAGTGGAGTATCGTGACGTATTCAGATGTTATGCAACGTGGGTGGACGATCCAAAGTTTGGCAGGCAGGTTGACGCAAAAATGATAACCATGACTGCCTCTTCTGACCTTGACGGAATCCGCAGGTATTTAACCCGCTTTATTCCGGGAGTTGGTCCCAAGATTGCAAAAACCGTCGTGGATGCTTACGGCGTTGATACTCTTGCGAAAATAAGAGAAACCCCGGAAAATTTATCTCGTCTCAAGGGGGTATCAAAGAAAAAGGCCGAGCAGATACATAAAACCCTTGTCGATAACGACAAGATCGAGAAGCTGTCGGTGTTTTTATACAAAAACGGAGTTACTTCTTTCATCGACATCGTGAATATCTATGAAGCGATGGGCGGAGACGCTGAAGCAAAAGTCCGTGCTAACCCATATTCCATTTGTGATTACCTTGGGTACTCGAAGTTCCTGCTTGCTGATTCTGTCGCAAAGAGCCTTGGAACCCCCGAGAATGGATATATGCGTATATCCAAGGTTATCCAGTATTACTTATTCTCCCATTGTTACAGCACCGGAGATATGTTTGTGACAAAAGATTTTATGTTTTCGCAGATTCGTAATTTTACCCGAAGAAGCAGGATTTCTTTTTCGGTGGATGATAATTTGCTCAATCAGTATTTCTCAGATATGAGAAATGACGGAAGTATTGTGACCGATGTTTCCTGTGGAGATTGCGCGGTTTACTTGAAAAATCTTTATGTCATCGAAAGCAAAACTGAGGGTTATGTTAAAAAACTTATCAGCCCTAGGGAGTCATTTCCTTCCGATTATCGCAAGTTTTCGTGTGAATACGAAAAGCAAACAGGCGTATGCCTCGACGACATCCAGTTGTGTGCAGTGAAAAACGCGTATGAAAACAGGCTATCTATCTTAACCGGAGGCCCGGGAACCGGAAAAACGCTTACTATAAATGCTGTCATTAGGTTTTTAGAAGCGAAGGAATCAAGGATTCGTATTGTCTTATGCGCTCCTACCGGGCGCGCCGCAAAAAGAATGTCCGAGCTGTCCGGAAGGAACGCTTACACCATCCATCGGTTTTTAGGACTTACCGGAGAGGATGCAAAGACTATCGACGCAGAGATCGAAATTGATGCTGATTACGTCATATGTGACGAGTCATCCATGATTGATGCTCCTCTCTTCCTCCAGCTTGTATCCGCGGTTGCGCGATCCGGGGCATCTTTACTCTTAGTTGGGGACGCAAACCAGCTACCTCCTGTTGGGGTTGGTCTTCCGTTTAAGGATTTACTTAATTCCGAAAAAGTCCCTGCTACCATACTTACGCGATTATACAGACAGGCAAGTGAAAGTCAGATCAATACCAACGCCGTGAAGATTTTATCAGGAGTAACATTTTTCGGTGAACCGAACGGACTTATGTTTGACCGGACGAAGCAGGATTTCTTTCTCTTCGATACTCCCGACGTAGATATGATTAAATTGCTGATCGGAAATGCAATCGAGCAGCTATCCGACGTAGGGGTGGCAAAGAAGGATATCGTGGTGTTATCTCCAACAAGAAAAGGCGAACTCGGAGTTGTGGAATTAAATTACATGATTCAAGAACGCTTTAATCCTCACAATCCGTACAAAGCCGAGTATAAAAGCGGGCAATATGTGTTCCGTGTAGGCGATCGCGTTATGCAGGAAATGAATAATTACGATCTCGGAGTGTTTAATGGAGATGTCGGCTCCGTTGTTGCAATAGATCCTGAAGAAAAGGAAATCATTGTTTCTTATGATGATTTTGAGGTTGTTAATGGCCGCGTGGTTCCTACTCCTCGCGAGGTTGTATATTCAAAAGCAAGCATCCACGAGTTATCCCTTGCTTATGCTACAACGGTTCATAAGGCGCAGGGGTCCGAGTGTCCGGTCGTAATTATGCCGTTGTCTCAGATGTTTTTTAATCTTACGCGGAATATTATTTATACCGCTATAACGCGGGCAAAAAGCAGATTCGTTTTTATCGGAGATTCAAATGCTCTGGTAAGAGGAATCCAAAAGAATGATAATGCACAACGGGCAACCATGCTCGCCGCAAAAATATAAGAAAGAGAGGAAAAATAATATGGGTAATCAGTTTTACAATCAGGAGGAAATTCCTTGCAAGATCGGAGATATAATCTGCGATTTTGTAAGACCAGAAGGCGAGGAGGCTGGAGCAGATCCCGGCATATATGTGGTTGCGGGTATCTCTATTGGTAATTTGAGGGTGGTTGATGGTCGTGTCACAGAATACCATAACGACATTGATAAGTTCGAGAAATGTCTAACCGAAGATATATGGATTCACACGTATTCGATAAATGGTTTGTCTTTCGATGTCTTTCCCGAACAGAATATAAACAGGTCTGCTCTTATACAGAACGGTAAAAATTTAAGGAAAATAGCTTGTGGGTATTTCAACCCGGGGTTTGACTGCGAGCCGGATGAGGGCGATAATTTGTTTATAAAATCAAGAAAAGATATTACTGGCGAACTCAATTCTATTTTGTTGCGTCAATATAATCATGGTGTTCCAATACAGAAATTGGCAGAAACAATATACGAAATCACATACGAGGTTCAGTATAGCGACGGCACAACAAAAACCATAAAGGATATGATTACAAAGACCGTTTATGACGAGGCAGTTAGGACAGGTTTGTTCGTCGAAAGCCTGAGTGGCAAAAAGTAATTTGAGGAAAGAAGGTTGACGAAAATGTCAAAAGCTTTGTTAGTTGCTGAGAAGCCCTCTGTAATGAAAGACATTCAGAGGGCTTACAATAAAATCAAAAGCACATTCCCATACGATATTGATTTTGGCTGCTGTGCCGGACATCTGCTTGGACTATGCGATGCCTCAGAATATAAGTCCGAATGGGGTAAACCTTGGAAAAAAGAGGTGCTACCAATTATTCCGGAATCATGGAAAACAAAGGTAATAAACCCGAAGTTTTACAATGCTCTTAAAGAGCAATGGGAAAACAATCGCTATGATGTTGTTATAAATGCGGGGGATGCCGGACGTGAGGGGCAGCTTATTCAGCATCTTGTGTACTCTTCGTTGGGTGTTAACGTCCCGATCTTACGTTTGTGGGCGGATGATACCACAGAGAAGACTATTATCAAGGCATTAAACAATCTAAAGCCGGACACGGAATATCAAGGGCTCACAGAGGCTTCCTATCTCCGGCTTTATTTCGACTGGCTTGCAGGAATCAATTTTTCCCGCGCTACCACTCTTTCTACCGAGCGGAATATGCGTGTAGGACGGGTTATGTCTTCTACTCTCGCCTTGGTTGTTATCCGGGAAAAAGAGATTAAAAATTTTGTTCCGACGGATTTTTGGGAGCTTGAGGGAAGTTTTGATGCAGGCGGTAAAAAATACAAGGGGGTATTATTAAATCCGAATGCGGACGACAGTTTTCCAACAAAGTACGCCTATTTGTCCCCGGATAAGCTCAAGGATATAGAGGCTATTCTTAGCACAATTCCGTATGGAGAAATTACAGAAATCGAGGAAGAAGATAAAATTACGCGGGCTCCTGCCCTGCTTAATCTCTCGGAGCTTCAGAAGGAATGTGCGAAAAGATATAACTTTACTCCGGCTAAAACGCTCTCGGTTGCACAAAGCCTCTACGAGAAGCACTTCCTGTCATATCCACGAACCGAAAGCAGGTGCTTAACAACCGAGCAGGCGAAAACAATCCCCGGGTTGTTGGAAAAACTGAAGGTGTTTACCCCGATTGCGAAGTATATTGAACAGGCGGTTGCTTCCGGAAACGTGCAAAAAGCTCTGCGCTCTAAAAAATATGTCGATAACAGCAAGGTAAAAGATCACCCGGCTTTAACTCCTACTGAACAGATACCTAAAACCGAGGACTTAACCCCGGACGAAAAGTTGGTGTATCTGCTCGTAATTTGCCGTTTCCTTGCAATTTTCCTTGACGAGTGTATAAATACGCATACCACGGTAATTACAAGCCTTAAAACGGAAAATTCGGAATTTCGGTTCAAAAGTACAGGTGTTGTTGAAAAACAGCGCGGATGGAAAACGGTTATGGATATAGTCGCGGTCAAGAAACAGACTCCTCCGGATGCGCTTCCTCCGCTTACGCAGGGAGAACGCGTCCAAGGAAGTTACGACATTCTTGAAAAGCAAACCACGCCTCCGTCAAGATACAACAATGCTACTATCCTTGATGCGATGGAAACCGCAGGCAAGCAGCTTACCGACACTGAACTTGAAAAGGTTCTTATGGACTGCGCCGGGTTAGGAACTCCGGCTACCAGAGCGGAAATCATCGAGAAACTCGTTAAATACGAATACCTGTCGCGCAAAGGGAACGTGATATACCCGACCGATCAGGGAATCGAGTATGTGGACATCCTCTCCGGACACAATATTATTTCTCCGGAGCTTACCGCGATCTGGGAAAAGAAATTAAAAGAGGTTGAAAACGGAACTCTTTCTTCCGGAGATTTTTATTCCGCTATGGTAAAATACATCACCGCAGAAACAAGCAGCCTGCTAAATCTTGCTCCTTTAGGAAGATACCATAAGACAATCGGGAAATGTCCGAAGTGCAATCGGGATTTTTACGAGTATGAAGGGTTTTACGCCTGCTCCGGATATTTTGATAAAAACGAGGAAGGACAGCGGGTATGCGACTTCGGGCTGCCTAAAGCATTCGGAGAAAAGAATCTTACAGAAACCGAAGCAAAGGCTCTTATCAGCGGCAAAGCGACCAAACCAAAGGAATATAAATGGAAAAATGGGACGACCTCTTTTACTGGGCTTGTACTGGATAAATCCACGTTTAAGATATCCTTCGCCGAGAAGGAATCCATCGGAAAATGCCCAAAATGCGGCGGAACTATATTCGCCGGGAAAAACGGGTATTACTGCGGAAACTGGAACAAAAAAGATGAAGCAGGAAATCCAGTATGTAATTTTTCCGTTTATGGTACGATCGGGAAAACGAAGGTAAAAGCAAGTGATATGTCCCAAATTCTAGCCTCCGGGCAAACCAAAAACAACGTGGTTGTTACATGGCCATCCGGAAAGCAGTTTTCCGGAAAACTAAAAATTGAGGAATATGAACCGGGAAAATATCGGTTTGCTGTAAAACCATTTGAAAAAAAGTACCTGTGCAAGTGTCCGTTTTGCAAGGACGGAAAGGTTTACGAAGACATGTTTTACTACGCCTGCGATCATACTCCATCCCAAGGCGGGGACTGCAAACTTTCGATTCCTAAGAAGTTTTCGAATCACACATTTAGTCAGAAGGAAGCTGTGACACTGATTGTCGACGGAAAACTTCCACGGGTGTCTTTAGTTAATAAGGACGGAAAACCAGTTATTCACGGTATCCATCTTGAAAAAGACAGCAAATACGGGATTATTATAAGGCGTGATCCGTGGAAAAAGAAATGACAATACGATATAATAAATCAAAAACGAAGGGAGATAAAAAAACATGAAACTGAAAATCTACAACGAAGGTGGAAAAGTTCGGGTAACAAAGGCGGACCTCGACGGAAGCGAGACAACCCTGTTTTCGGGGTTATCAGACGGAGGAAGCGCGGTCATTGATGTTTCGTCTGCCGTTTCTTTTGAACTTGAAGACGCGATGGGACCGGTATCAGCTTTATACGCCTCCGTTCCAAAGACTCCGGAAGAGTTGGAAGCGTTGTGCCGTTTCCCAAAGAAACCAAAAGAATAATTTTCCTTTAGAAAAACAACCCCCATAGACAGCTTAATATCTGTCTGTGGGGTTTGTTTTTGTCCGGGCTAAACTGTTCGGACGATTGAATATTTCTCTCCTTCAAAAGAAATATTCGTCCGTTCGCCATATCCTATTGTCTGACTTACGGTTGCCGCCTTATAGACGGACTTTTCGAGGTTGCAAATACCTCGGGCATAAATCGCCTCCGGTGTTGCCGCCTCTGTGACCCCGTTTAATACGGCGATCACATGCAGAAGATTTTCTAATCTCTCTGCAGCTCCATTCTGGGACTTCTCCGACAGGTCGGAGATTTTGTCGTGAATATAATTCACGTTGTTAATCCCAGAAAGGCCGCCGTTTAAGGAGAGGCGTTTTACGTCCTTCTCCTCAACGGCGCCTGTTACCTCATCCGCCTTCAGCATAGTGAAGGACGACAGATGGTAACAGACGAACGCCGCCATTACCACTTCCTTATCCAGAAGAGGGTAATAGCTTGTCCCCTGCTCTCCAGCGAGAGCTACCTTCGGCAGACCATTATCGTCTGCCACAAGGCCGAGGAGATTATAAGTGTGGTGCAGCCACCCCATCTTCTCCTCATGTACTTCGCAAGAAAAAGGCTGATACCCTCTCTTGCTCTGTACTACCTCGGAGCTTAATACCTTTTTGCAAACGGTTTTAAGCTCCTCGGATTCGATGTGGTTGACAATATAGTCGATCGTACCAACCATATCCTGATAGGAATATGGCGGAACGTCGATGTAATTATCGACCGCGCCCTCTCTTTCTACGAGGGTAATCCCGCCCTTGCACACGAGCTGAGGCTTGCCCTCGTAAACGTCAATATTTCCCGAAAGACAGCCAACGAAGGCTTTCCCCGCTGGCAGCCCATACTTCTTTGTAAGGTCTGCCAGAGTTGTATCCCAGACCTTAAAGGACACCTTATCTCTCCTATCGGAGAGTACGCCCTTCACATAGGGCTTTCCATTGGAGGTCATTGCCTCCTCCATCGAGGAAACCAATGCCTCCACCTGTACATTTTTCTTTGCCTCCTGTCCCGAAAGGCGGGAAATTCTAATTGTCTCCATAATCTTATCCTCCTTATATTTTTTTCTGTTTGGGAGAAAACTCTTCCCCCTAGATTTATGGTTACATAATTAGTAAAACGAAAAATCCCGGAACAAACGAGATTATTCCGGGATTTTTTATATAGGTTTTTGCCTATATTATAGGTGTTTAGTTTTATTATAGGCATTTACCTATATTTATTTCGCTTTATTTACGGCGTTGTAAATCGCGGTATCTCCATAAATAAGCAGGGTGTCAATATTATCCTTCAGGGTGTTATATTCCTCCTGCCTTCCGGCGTTTGCATACGTCTGGTTATTAACAAGCAGCAGGTGATTAAGCTCGTTTGCCTGAGAGATATATTCTTGCATCTGTGTCTGTAACACCTCTGCCGTAATAAGCCCGGAATCAAACATGTTGACAATCTGGGTTTCGTTGGATAACGCCGCTCCCGTATTACTGTTAAGATACAAGGTAAGCTCATCCAAATTCGCAAATCTTGTTGAGGTCTTTACATCCCCTAGGGCATTTTCCGTCTGTTTTTTTGCTTCGCAGTAAAACAGGGTACTTTGTTCTGTTGCTCCCTGAGAGGTCATAATCTGTGATGCCTGAGGGATAATAGAGGATGTCTTTTCCTTCCTTCCGGCGAGGGTAATAATCAGAGGAATCCCGATCATGCACATGAGCATCGCCGCAAAAACAAATATCTTCTTTCCTGTCTTTGGTTTTGGTGGGATATATTCCACCTGCGGTTGTTCCTGTGGCTGCGGATCAATAATCTCGATGTCCTCTTCGCCATAAACCTCTTTATTGTTCATGTTGCTAAAGAACTGGTCTGCATCAAAGTCCATATTATAAGACCGTTTTGTTTGTTCCTCCCTTGCCTGCTCCTCCTTGACCGTGTTTTCGGCGGTTGTGTTTTCAGAGATTTTATCTTGCTTTGGAGGTTCCGCGGCTTTTGTGTTTTCCGGTGTTGTTTTTTCATCCTTTGGTTTCTCCGGTTCCTTTGGGTTTTCCTGCTCCTTTGGTTTGCCAGAGGCTTCTTTTTTTGTGGTGTTTTTTTTGCTCTTTGGTTCTTCCGAAACAACCTTCTTTGGTTTTTCTTGTGCCTTTGGTTTTGAAGCCGCTTCTTTTTTAGGTGTTTTATTTTCTGGCTTTTTCTTCGGCGGTTCCTCTTTCTTCTCCGGCTTTGCTTCATAAGAGGAAATTTTTGATTCTTCAAAAATTGCGTCTGCCTGTGTGTTTTTAATTGTATTTTTAGTCTCCGGAATATTTTCTTTTGGTGCTTCGATTTCCGGTTCCTCAAAGTCCGGCAAATCAAACTCAGGTGATTCAAACGCTCCGGAGAAATCAATAAACTCTTCCATGATTATCTCCTCCTCATAAAATGGTTGTATGTATAGTTAAACGTGAACCGCGCAAAAAAAATAGCCCGATGGACGAACTATTTTTTATAGGCTTTTGCCTATAATATAAGCAAATATTTATATTATAGGTTTTTGCCTATGAGTTTGCTTTAATATCTCCAAAATATTCATTTCCCTTAGAGTCTAAAATCCGTATTCCATCGGGTGTCACCTGTGTAATATCCCCTACTACCAAACTTGTCCCGAAGGACGAGGAAACAGATGCTCCCCTCTGGATTGTCTGACCATCGTAAAAATTCGAGGACGGGATAACCGGGATCGGGATATCTTGGTATATAGAGTTCTTAGTCTGAATCGTGACGAATATATATCCTTGATTATAAATAACCCTTTGGATTGACACAACCGAGGTTTGTGCCCTCTCTTGCGTTTCAAGTCTTAGTTCTACTCGCTTATCCTTAATAATCGGCAGTTGGATGGACGAGGCTTTTTTTATCTGTGCCTGCATATGCGTATTCTCCTTTCTTTGTCTGTCTTTCGTTTCTTTCTTTCGTTTGCTTAATTTTAGTGACAAAAATATCCCCCGGAATTATGCCGGGGATATTTTTTTAATTTCCGTTGAGTATAAACAACCGCATGTAATTTGATTTTGTCATTCCGTGCTTTGCACTATTTTCTTCGAGAAGCTGCGCTTCCTTTTTTGTGACATAAACGGAAATACAAGTGTACTCCTCGCTTTGCCCCCTCTGTTTTCTCGCCGGGATAACTACTCCCTCCGTGTTAATATCAAAAATTTCCGTGCTCCGCAGCTCTTCTTCGTTCTGAATTTTCGGAACTGGTTTCGGTCGTGGTTTCGCCGGATCAGTTCTTTTTGGTTTTGATTGCTCTGGTTTGTTTTCTTCTTTTTTCGGTTTTTGTATCTGGAGATCATCGTATTCTTTCACGATTTCTTTTCCTTGTCGTTCCATGTCAAACAACCTGTCTAATGATCTTTTTCCTGCCATAATCCTTGCCTCCTTATACTCCAAATAACTCTTGGGATAGAGCCTTTATGTTTTTTGCTCCAGACGAAGACGGATCATAGGTGGTTATTCCTTCGTGCGAAATATAAACTTCTCCGATTGCCGAATTATTCCGGATCTCTGTCTGCGCAACCGGAATTTTTTTACTCCTGCAGATTGCCGTAATCTCTTTCTTTGCCATTCTTGCAAGATTAGAATTTTTTACAAATTTATTAAACACGACCGCCAGCACATTTAGGTCTTGATTCTGACTTTGCTTTACAGTCTCGCATGTTTCCAAGATTGTTTTTGTCGCGTCTACCGATTTTGCGTCCGGTAAAACAGGAAGAACCGCGCCATCCGACGCCACAAGCGCCAGCCAATGCAGTATAGATGGTGCTGGGCTTGTATCTATAAACACATAGTCATAATCGACAAATACTTTTTTGAGAGCGTCCCATAACGCCTTCGGCCCCATCTGCTTTTCTGTAATTACCCGGTCGATTTCTTCTACTGACGCGGTTCGTTCATTCGCCGGAATAATAGATAACTTTGGAGATAATTTGATAATTGTTTCCTTAATATCTACATCCCCATTCAAAATATCGACCAATCCGGCCATATCGTCTTTCTGTTCCTTCGTGAACCCCGCCATCCTTGTGACATTTGTGTTCTGTGGATCAGCGTCTACCAAAAGAACTTTCTTTCCTTCGTTTGCCAAGTGCCAGCCCAAATTATAGCACAAGGTCGTCTTTCCAACTCCTCCTGCCTCCGTTATATAAGTTACTATCATGCCTTTTCATCCCTTCCTTTTGTTTCTTTCTGCAACAATTTTACCACAGAAAGTTTGTTCCGTAAAGGGATATTATAGGTTTTTGACTATATTATAGGCAAAACCTATAATATTTATTATAGTTTTATGCCTATAATAGCAAACAGTGTCTATCGTTTATCTATTTTATAGGATTTTGCCCATGTATCTATTTCTCCGTAATATAGGCAAGTGCCTATATTTTTTATTATAGGTATTTACTTATATTTTTATATTATGGGCTTTTGCCTATATATGACCGATGGGCTTTATAAGCAAATGCCTATAATTTCAAGAATTTATTTATAGGTTTATACCTATACGAATCAATCTTATAGGTTTTTGCTTATAATTCATAAAAACAAATATAAGCAAAAGCCTATATTTGTTTTACTAGATTTTATCTTGCTCCAAAAGAGGGCAAACTGTAACAGCCCTTTCTGTTGTTGCTTGAAACTTATAATATAGTTAAACGCTTATATTATTTATTATAGGTATTTAACTATATTTTATAATTAAAAAGTTTGCTTTTTTATTATATGTTTTTGCCTATATTATATCATGCTGTAATATAGGTTTTTACTTATATTTATTTATTATAGGCATCTGCCTATATTTTGTGTATTATATGTTTTTGCCTATATTATCTCCTATTATATGTTTTTACCTATGCGGCACAAATTTTCTTTCGTGTTTTTCTTTTATAAGCAAATGCCTATATTTACATATTATAGGCATTTGCTTATATTTATCTAATATAAGTTTTTGCTTATATTTCATGTTATAGGTATTTACCTATATTTTTCGGAGTAAAAAAAATCGCGCGAGTTTTTTTTGCTCGCGCGAAATCATCACCCCTCCATACGACCATCAAAGAAATCATCAAAAGTATCTTCTTCAGAAACTTTTTTATTTGTACTTTCTTGGGCGGAAGAGCGTGGGGCTCCGGCATCAGGTTCTCCGACTATGCCGCCAACAGCAGCTCCAACGGTACTTCCCCAGCCGCCACCAGAGTCTGCCTCCGGAGAGAAAGTTTCTCCCGTGTTGTTTTTGAGCCCGTTTTGAAACTTCCGATATATTTGTTCTCTTTTTAATCTTTCTTCTCGTTCTTTTTTGTCTCGTTTTTCCTGCTGAATATAATTGTATTCTTCAACGATAGCATCAAGCCTACCATTTATTTCCTTCGGAATCCAACTTACGATACCATCACCCGCAGGTTGCACCGACTTATTCGCAATCAAACGATAAGTAATCTCTGAGAAAAATTTATATGTCAAATCCGATCCAGAGTATATATTCTTCTCGGTTTCGGAATATTGGACGGTTTCGGTAGGGTAGTTCATATCCTTGAAGCCATAAGCAAGAGAGAATTTTTGCTTAGATTCTCCATGTCTCACCTCAGTTTTGATTTCTGTTCCGAACGCTTTCGAGTAGTATTCCGCATCTTCAACCGATATTCCCGGGAAAACAACGATGCTTCGGGCGTTTGTGTCTACTGTCTGAAGGAACTTAATTCCTTCGCTTCCTATGCCCGTTGCAATCCCTCCGCGGCTCTGCGTGGCAAGAATACATCCAACTCGGTAAGCACGTCCCTGTGTAAGAATATCACTCATTCCCGGATTCGCATACTTCTGGAACTCATCTACATAAAGGAACGACGGGAGTCTCGTCCACTCGTTTCCAGGGCGGCGAAAGATAGCTGATTGAAGAGTGAAAATAATAAAGTATCCCAAATATGAACCTAATTCTCTCAAACTTCCCTGTGCCGTGGTTATTGCAATAGATTTTCCCTTTGCCAATATTTCATCGAAATCAATATCACTTATACCATCCTCCGGGTTTAATATGCTTCTGAGATATCTATTTTGAGTGAGTTTTGCCACCTGCTGTCTTACATCAGAAGAATTTTCGTAATATTTGCTTCCGTCTGCGTAATATTCCTGATTAAACCACGCCGCAGTGTCTCGATTCTGCTTTTCTTCATCCTTCGTAAGAGTAGGGATCTTGAGCAGGTCATTCATAAGTCTCCTTCCGATACCATTCGTGTTGTGAAGGACATCGAACAGCCCAAACAAAGTAGCAGGCCGAGAACTTATCCCAGTATCCGGATTTCGGTACGCCTCTTCGATACGCTTAAGTACCATAACCGACTTTCGGATGAGGTTATCTGTTACATTCTTGAAATACGTTTTGGAATCCGGCGCCAGCATGGTAAACGTGGTGGTCAAGTTTTCAATCACTTCGTCTTCCCGGCCATGCAGCGGATTAAACTTCGGGCAATCAGGAGCGGTCGGGTCAAAATACAGCACGTCCTTGTTATACAGTTTCCCCATCGCATAGACTTTCTCCGCAAGATCGCCCTTTGGTTCAATCACAAGAACGCTGTGTCCCTTTCTTATATCCTGTTCAATCATTGGGTCAATAACCGCAGATGTTTTACCACATCCGGTAGGTCCGATAATAAGCATATGGGTATATCGGGCATCCGCATCCATTACAACATCTTCCCCGGTTTGCTTATTTTTACAGATAACGATGTCGTAATCGTCTTCCGGATCATCCATTGTTTTTTGCAGGACGAAGGATTTCATCGAAGCGATTTGTTCCTCTTTTCTCTTATTATCCGAAAATAGCAAATAAGCCCCTGCTCCCGCAAATACAATTCCGAACATAATCCCTATTCCCTTTGGAATCTTTTTCCTTATGGCTTGCGATATACACTTGATTATGTAGTCTGGAATCGTGTAGATGTACAGCACCAGCGTAGTCCGGTAGATCATGAACATCCTCTTCAGGTTTTCCGCGACCTGTCGGAACAGAAAAAACAATCCCGTGATAATAAGCGGCGCCATTAAATATATCGCTCCGGGGACTTTTAGCGGGATAAAATATAGGGCAATTATGCTTATAATAAAGGCATATTGCATCATCCCGTAGGCGTTCCGGCAGCGAAATAACGTCTCTTGCATTTTCGTCAACCCCTCCCTGTTTTTTATCTTATTTCCGTATTTTGTATTTTAATGATATTTCTTTTTCGTTTGTTTTTCAATCCTTTTTTGTAAAATTTTGTGGTATAATTAAAATAAAAAAACGGCTCTAAACAGAGATTAAATATATATTCTTGCCGGGAAAATACGTCTTACTATTTCTGTAACCAATAAAATGATACCCGGGAATGAGCGGGAAATAACAGAATAAGGAGGGCGTTATTGTGGAGATAATCATAAAAAACAAATTAAATAAAGGAGATATTGTCCCCGTCCTTGTGACAAAGGACGGGAGAATTATTCTTAAGAGGGATTTGGAGTTCGACATAACCGGGCTGATCCCAGAGGAAGAGCGGGCGCATATCCGCAGGGTAGGAAGAGGTTTTGCTGTCGTGAAAGACAGCGAGACTATGAATATCGGCTATTACGTGAACTATCACACACATAGCCAATATTCCATCCTTGACGGTATGAGCCGTCTGAAGGATATTGCCAAGAAAAGCTCCGGCATTACAGCCGTAACAGATCACGGCAATATGTTCGCTCTTTTGAAGTGGCAAAACGCCATGACAGAGGAGGGCAAGAAGCCGATATTTGGCTTTGAAGCATATGTCGAGGACATCTTGACAGGAGAGAAGAATGGCTCACACTTAATTCTCCTCTCCAAGAACGAACAGGGGCTTAAAAACCTGTTTGTTCTTACATCAACGGCGTATGATAATTTCTATCGAAGACCACATGTTTCGATAGATAACCTTCGGAAGTATTCCGAGGGGGTTATTTGCACTTCGGCATGTATCGGAGGAGAGCTTGCGAAAGCAAGTAAAAGACCGGAGCAGGCAAAGGAAATCATCCAGAAGTACAAGGAAATATTCGGAGAAGATTATTATATTGAAATACAAAGACATAATTTCTCCGGAGAAAACGAGGTTAACAAGGTTTTGGTTGACCTTGCGAGAGAAGAGGGGGTTAAGTTGGTAGCAGCAAACGACTCTCACTTCATAAACGCGGAGGACGAAGAAGTACACAAATCTCTTTTGGCGGTTTCCTACGGGAAACTTGCCTCTGAGGTCGAAGGGTTCCCGGGAGCAGGGTATCATTTTATGAGCGACAAGGAAATGGTAAACCTGTTTTGGGATATTCCGGAAGCGATTTCAAACACGTTAGAGATCGCTGAAAAATGTACTCTCAAGGTGCAGACCGGAATATACCATATGCCGGAGTTTAAGATTCCCGAAGGCTTTTCTTCTGACAAGGAATACTTGTATTACCTGTTGGATAAGGGCTTTAAGGAAAGATTTTCGGGGACTTCTTCTGAAACCTCGGTAGAGTACCTCGACAGGCTTGCTTACGAAAAGGGAGTTATTTCCCAGATGGGATTCGAGAGTTATTTCTTGATCGTATGGGAATATGTTTCGTGGGCGAAAGAACATGGGATTCTCGTTGGACCGGGGCGTGGTAGCGGAGCCGGAAGTCTTTGCTCATACTGTCTTGGAATAACCGAGGTCGATCCGATCAAGCACGGGCTTAAATTCGAGCGATTCTTAAATCCAGATCGAATTTCCATGCCGGATATTGATATGGATTTTGAGGACTCTAAAAGAGCCGATGTGATAGAACATGTTAAGCAGCTTTACGGCGCAGATCATGTGTGTAACATTATCACGTTCGGTACTATGCAGGCAAAAAACGCGATAAAAGACCTGTGTAGAGTAAAGGGACTTCCGGTTTCTTATGCTTCAACAATAACCGGGAAATTATCGGACAAAGCAAAGAACCTTCAGGGTTCATTGTCTGGAGACGATAAGAGCCTCGAACTTCTTGAGCTTCTCGAAACCGATCCTGAGGCAAAGGAAATTGTTGCAGAGGCGCTTAAAATCGAGGGAAACCCCCGTCAAACAGGCAAGCACGCCTGCGGAATCGTGGTCGCCGATGCTCCGGTGCTTAACTATTTACCTACAGCGATGGTTAAGGACACGAAAAACAAGGACGCAAAGGTACTTGCGACTCAGGTAACAATGAGCGAAGTGGAAAAACTCGGACTTTTGAAGATGGACTTCTTGGGACTTAAAACCCTCTCGGCAATCGGAAACGGGCTTGCGATGGCAAGAAAAAGAGGGGCGGAATATAGCTCTTATATTGACATTCCTCTTAACGATCCATATGTTTACCGGGACATTGCAAGGGGCGAATCCTTCGGTGTATTCCAGATAGAATCCGGAGGAATGAGGAGCTTTATGAAGGACTTGTTTTCAGATGTCCGAGGAAAGTTAAAAAGCCTTGAGCAACGGTTCGGAGCAAAAGGGTGGAACTCAGGTAATAAAGAGTTTCAGGCAACTCTTGAAACCTTCGGGGATGAACTTTTCGAACGTATTACCGCCGGAGTTTCCTTGTATCGTCCGGGTCCGATGGACTATATTCCGGACTATATTGCCGGGATGAAAAACCCGGATGCGATAACTTACGACGTTCCGGAGCTTGAGGAAATTCTAAAGCCGACTTACGGAGTTATCGTATACCAAGAGCAGGTTATGGAGGTCGTTCGGAAACTGGCAGGCTTTACTGCCGGGCAGTCGGATACTATCCGTAAGGCTATGGGTAAGAAAAAACAGGAAATTCTGGATGAATACAAGCCGTATTTTATTTATGGTTCCGGAAATGCTGTTGATTCTCATTCTGGCAAGCCTCTCGGTATCGCCGGGTGCGTAACTCTTGGTATTCCGGAAGAAACGGCTGCGGCAATCTGGGAAAAGATGGAGAACTTCGCAAAGTACGCCTTCAATAAATCCCACGGTTGCGCGTATTCCGTGATAACAATGAAATGTGCATGGCTGAAGTATTATTATCCGTGTGAGTATATGACCGCTCTGGTTAACGCTTACATTGATGATGATAAGGCTAAGAGTTATATTTCAGACATTAAAAAACTGAATGTTGAACTCTTGCAGCCGGATATAAACAGGTCGGATATGTTGTTTACGACCGACGGAAAAGCAATCCAGTATGGACTTCGGGCAATCAAGGGCATCCAGAAGGCCTCTGAAACGGTCGTGGCAGAAAGAAAAGCGCACGGAGAATATATTTCCGTTTGTGACTTTATTTCCCGGACGTTCCCTCTTGGAGTAGGACAAAAGAACTTCGTTTCTTTAGTTTCTGCAGGAGCTTTTGATTCTTTCGGGTTCTCCCGGAGGGCGCTCGATCATTCGGCTTCTTCGCTGTACGACCTTGCGAAAGACCTGAAAAAACGGGCTGAGAAGAACCTTGCGGATCAACTTTCCTTCTTCAGTACGATAGGGGTTGATGAGGATTCTATATCCTACGATATAGAAAATTGCGAAGAGTATCCGGAAAAAGAGCTTCTGTCGATGGAGAGGGATGTTATAGGTACTTATGTATCCGCTCATCCTCTCGATTCGTATAATGTATCCGCCGATTCTATAATATCTATTATGGATGATAACGGCGAGATTATCGAAGGGAAATATTCCTTTGCGGGAATTATCACAAACCTTCGAGAATTTTATACGAAAAAGGGAGGCAAGATGGCGACATTTACCCTCGTCGATAGAGCTGGAGAAATCAAGGCAACCGTATTTCCGAAGGACTATGAAACATTCCAAGGGTTGTTGCTTGACGACGCCTTAGTTCTTATTAAGGGACAGGTTCGGGATGATAACGATTTCGGACCACAGATTGTAGTTTCTTCTGTGGCAGACCTTGATAAGATCGGGGAAGAACAGGAAAAAGTAAATTCCGTATGGATTTACATTCCGACCTTTGGAGGAGCAGAGGCGCAGGAGCTTCTTAATCTCTTGAATCAGAAGCCGGGTGATACTCCGGTGTTCGTTCGGACAGACACAAGAGATTATCAATCCCCGGTGTCGGTAACAGCCGACAGTTCAACCTACATGCTGCTTTCGAGCAAGTACAAGGTTGAGTACCACTAAGAACAAGAACAATGTCTCAGGGAATAGGCAACATGCCTGTTCCCTTTTTATTTAAGGAGGATTTTTTATGATAGTTAATTTTATGATGGTTATGATAGCCGCATTTATAATGATTTCGATTCCGAGACATATAATTGTCTCCGGGACAAAGAAAAACTCGCGTAACAGCGAGAGGGTGGTATCGAAGAACTATGTTCCCCGGTATTTCCCGGACGAAAGGGAAGAACCACTTTTAGCTGAGCCAGTCTCCGAACTGGTTGATGAGCCCTTTCCTTTTTCAGAAAAGGAAAAGGCTGAGATTCTTTCGGCACTCCCCGCGGACGACGCGGATGTGGAATACGTTTCGGATGAAGAGTATTCCGAATTATTAAATATTGTATCCTCGCAGGAGGATCGAGAACAACACCTTCTCGATTCCTACGAGACAAAAAATAAGGCTGGGTAAACCCGGTCTTATTTTTTTTCCGTTTTTGCGTCTTACTAACTATGTAACCAAATAATAGGGGCGAGTAGTCCCGTTTGCCTCGACGTACTCGGGGAGAAAAGGAGGAAAAAATATGACACTAGCAGAAAAAAGAGGGTTGCAAGCCCTCAAAAAAATTATCTCTGCCGAAGAGGCAGAAAAAGCAAAAAAGATTAGAAAAATGACTCTGGCAGAGGCTTCGCGTCTCTGTTGGGAATTAGGAAGAGAGAGTGATTCTCTCTTCCAAGAGTTCGACCGGGTCAACCCCCCAGAGGACTCGTTCGAGTCCGAGCGGTTCTTAGATCGCTTAGACTCTTTAAACCGCCTGATGCGGCGATGTAAAGAGAGGGTGGAATCCCTCTCGTAAATAAAAAATAAGCCTTGCGATGGATAATTTCCGTTGTAGGGCTTATTTTTTTGATTTTTTCTCGATTTTGAGCCGTATAGTCTCCCCTGTGTCGTTAGCCATGCTATACCCTAGCAATGTGTGAACTTTTGGGGAGAATAAACCTCAAGGAAACCCTCGTAAAATAAGGCTTTATAGGGTGTTTTAGTTCTGTGTAAATTAGGTGTGTAATGTGTGAGGATATGTGTGAACATCGTTGTGAAGTTATAAAATTGGGGAAAATCGGATGAATAGAGGATTAAGGAGAATAAAATCGAAGGGCTTGATGCCTTGACGGATGGTTGTGATATTTTGGGTTTGTGTGGTATAGAAAACCAAGGAAATACAATGTTTTCGCGAGATATTTATTTACTAGGGAGTTGTGAAGGTTTCTTTAGAGACAGGAGTTTTGTGTTTTTCGGAGAATTTAATACCCAAAGGGTAAAAACCGCATAAAATCAAGGAGTTACAGGGGTTTTTGTGCGGAGGAAAATAAGAGGGAGAATAAGCGGCAGCTTAAAGCCTTAGCGATCTTTAACTTTGGGGCTGCCGCGCGAGGGGTTGTTGACTTAAAGTAGACTAAATGTTGACTAAAGTTTAGTACGCATCTTTTGGGTTTTTATTTTTCCCTGCTTATCCCCCCGGTTATAGCCATCTGAATCCGTACTGAAATTAAGTCAATATTAAGATTGTTTATGTCTCAAGGTATTTTACAGTTGACTTATATTATACTGAAAGCGTACTAACCCTTAGTACACACTCTGTTTTTCCGTGATTTTATTCCTTTCGAGCATGTACTGAATATTGACTGAAATTATACTGAATATCAGTTTTTTTCTTCGGAAGAAGCGAGGTTTGTTTATCCTTCGGTGATTTATTATGACTTACTTTCAGTACAATCTTAGTATAATTTCAGTACGCATTTGTTGATATCCTCCGTGGTAGTTTATTCCTATAAGGCATAATTTGTACTGAAAGCGTACTTAAACAATACCGAAAGTGTACTTAAATAATACTGAATTTATACTTGTTTTTAGTATGTTTATTTCTCTTGGGTATATCCCTCCGGTGTTTTCATACGGCTTGTTTCTTGCGAACCACGGGAACAAAATTAGCGACCTGAGCGATTTTGTGTACGTGGTCTGTGAGAAACAAGCCGTATGAAAACGTTCTTCGTCAGAAACTTTGTTCTCACAGATTATTTCGCTGGCGAGAAGGTTTTCTCCCGGCTCGGCCGTGTCAAAGCCCTTCTCTGGCTCTATAATCTGCAAGAACAAAGTTTCTGCTTCTAGAAATATTTAACAACCTTCCAGATATCTTGATCCGGAGGTCAATAATCTGGATTTTTTTGAAATCCGGCGAAATAGAGTATAAGCCGGGAAATACCCTTCGGAAGCCCGGCACAGCAATTTTGTCCTCACGGCATTATGCTTTTGTCTGCTTTGCCCCAGCCTTCCGCTCGGCTTCATGCCAGGGCGCCGCTCCCCTCGCATAATCCGCAAGGACGAATCTGCTGTGCCTCAATCCCAATAGGGCGTTTTCCTTCCGGGCGTAACAGGGGTGTTCTCAGCCTTCGGTGATTTTTTATATTTTGTCCGAATTGCCGACAGGGGTTATATCCCCTTGATCGGCTTATGTCTTCATGGACTACGTTCTCAAAATCCGCTCCCCGCTCCGCGTTGCATGGTCGCAAATTTTGCTCCCGTGTTCCGCAAAGACAAAGCCGTTTGTTAACGTTCTTTCGGGATTATTTTTTTTCTCGTGTTTGGGGGAGTCTGTTTCTGCGGGAATGCTTTTCTTCGAAAGGATATATCTGCATTCCGCCGGCAGCTTGTGTCTTCACAGATTAGGAGTCTTGTCCGCCTCGTCTCTAACGCCCGGCGCTTGCCAGTTCTGGCTTCGCTTGTGCCTTAGTCCTCGGCTCCCGGCGACTTCAAATCTGCAAAGACAAAGCCGACGGCTCCTTTTGTTGTCTTGACGGGGTTCTACCGGGTATTATTTTCTCCCTTATTTTCCCCTCCGTCAAACCATAATAGAGCTTGCAAGCCCTTGATTTTACTTGATTTTACATACCTCTATTCATTGACATACACCGTTATGCGTGGTATAATAAATATATAGTTAAACGACGGGATAATATTAAAGAGGAGGATATTTATATGGATAAGAACTACAATGAGAATCGAGATAAAAACCCGGATCAGATTATTAAGAAGTTTGGAAAGGATGTATTTATTGAGATTATCCAGCCTAACGATCAGTTCGAGCGTGTGACTGTTAATCTCGTGTCCCTGTCTGGTGTTAAGCAGAAGGAAAAGATTAGCTGCTATGTCGATATGGACGAGTGGGTGACTCTCTGTAACCGTATTGTGACCGGGCGATTCGGAATGTATGTAGAGGATGCAAAGCGCGCATGTTCTAACAATAACGGCTTTCCATCGGAACTGTGGAAGAGACAGGGTGGTAAGGCTACTCCGGGCGGTGCATGGATGTTATCCATCTATCCAGCGACAAAGGGAAACAACGCTGTCATGGTCAAGGCACAGAGAGGCGCGGGAGAGGCGATGTCTAATGGACTTATCAAGTTCATTTATAACCGGAACAATCCACAGGTTATGATCGGGTTAACACATGAAATGCTTGAAGATATTGCAAATATGTCCTTAATGCGTATCAATGCCTATGTTGTTTCAAGACAGATGCGTGGCTGTTACGACCGGAAGTTTACTCCGTCAAGCCAGACAGACGCGCAGCCAGAGTATGGCGAGAATGTCATTCAGTATCCATCCGGGCAGACATGCCAGCCGGAATACGGCTCTTCTGCAGGCGGTTATAATAATGCAGGCAATAACGGATATAACAATGGCAGTTACAATAATGGCAATAACAATGGTTATAATAATAGCGGTAACAACTACAATAACGGCAATTATCAGCAGGTACAGCAGATGCCACAGGGAAGAGAGGATTATTCCAATCATTCTTCCTTCGGTTCCTACTTCGATGTGGTCTAAGCCGGAAAAAAAGAACCTTCGGGTTCTTTTTTTGTGTTTCTTCTTGTGGAAATAGCGGGTTTGCCTGTCGCCCCTTGCCTGCCCCATATTTCTTTCGGACTTGCTTTTATCGTTATCCCTCATTTCGGAATAATCTTGTTTTTTCCTAATTTGTGGATCGGCTCCCACCGGGCTCGTGTTCAGGTTTCTGCGGAAGTTCGTTTGCTGAATATTCTTTCTCGTCTGACGGTTTTTAGAATCTCCCTCTTTTTCCTTTTGATTTTTTTATTGTCCCTTATTTCGGAAGATTTTTATTTTTCGTTGTTTTCATATTCGTGATCATGGATGACCTGTTCGGAATTTCGCTGTTTTTTTGTCGTTTATATTATAGGTAAAAACCTATATTTTTTATACAGATCGCTTGTGTAACACGGATTTCCGTGGTATAATAATATCATAGTAAAGAGAAAAAATAAGGAGGAATAAAGTATGAGTAAGGATAGATATTTATTCAAAGCGAAAAGAATTGACAACGGAGAATGGGTGAAAGGTTCTTATTTATATGATTATGGCAGAAATATTCATTATATTTTCGCCAACGAAATCGTATGTCCTAATTGTATCAATGATTGTAGAAAGGAATTTTCCTTACAAGATTATGAAGTAGACCCATCCACAATCTGCCAATGTACAGGTTTGAAAGATAAGAACGGTAATCTGATTTGGGAGAATGATATCCTACATAATGGAAATTATTTTATTGTTAAATGGAATGTACCTTGTGCAAGATTTGACATTGTATTAAATAATTCACATAACATTCCAATGGGCGAATGGGAACCAATGATTTGTGATTGGAAAACCAATGATTTTAAAGAATATAAAAAAGCCGTTGACTATGAAGTTATCGGCAATATAGTTGACAACCCAGAGTTATTAGAAAGCGAGGGATAATATGAGGCTGATTGATGCGGATAAGCTTACAAAGCAGATTGCAGGAATGGCTTTTGCAAATAATTATCCTGCAAATAAGGTTCTTGCATTGTGTAAATTGATTGACTCACAGCCAACAGCCTGTGATGTAGAACATCTGGAATAGAGCAATAAGTAAAGCAATCGAGATTATAAAGGCAGGTGGAATAGATGGATAAGATATTAAATAAATGCCCTATTTGTGGTGCAAGACTTGAATACTCGGTTTTAATGCAGTTTTCTAAAGATTATCAAATCAAATTAAATGGTAGATTGTCTAAAAATTCCAAAAATAGCGATGTGTCCCCTATGGAATGTGGTTTCATAAGCTGTACCGCTTGTGATTTCCATACTAATTGCGATTTGGAATGTGAAGAAAACCACAATATAAAAATATATCAAGAGGACGGAGTGTATATGTATGAGGATGAGAGATAGATATTTATTCAAAGCAAAAACCGCACAAATCGTTGGAATATACAACAATGGGCTTGAAGATGGCGTGTGGGTTCATGGAAGTCTTCGATGTGATGTTGGGAAATATACTATTTTTCAATTTGAAACTGAAAGAGCGGATTATGTCAAATACGAGATTGACCCATCCACAATCTGCCAATGCACAGGCTTGAAAGATAAGAACGGCAAGTTGATTTGGGAGAATGATGTTGTCAAAGATAAACATGGTAATTTTTATAAAGCATTTTGGCAGGACAATTATTATCAGTTCTCTTGGATTTGTATTAAATCAGATAATAAATTATTTATTGAAGCTAAATGGAATTTATGGAGTATTAAGAACTTTGAAATTGAAGTTATCGGCAACATATTTGACGATAAGGAGTTGGAGAAAGGGGAATGAGTATGAAACAAATATTGTTTAATACAGAGATGGTTCGTGCGATTCTGGACGGACGAAAGAGTTGCACGAGAAGAATTGTTAAACCACAACAGCTTGTAGGGCTATTGCCGGATAAATGTAAAAACGGAGTACCAGAAGAATTTCTGAAAGAAAAGAAATTCATGTTCAAGCCATACTGTAATATGACAGATATAGAACTGATAAATACCGCATACAAAGCTCCATATCAGCTGGGAGATATCCTCTATGTTAGAGAAACATGGTGCGGACTTCCGGTCAATGAAGCAGGTCATTTTCGGGGACATCCAATCTATTATTACAGGGCAGATGGAGATCTGCGACCTGAAGGTTGGAGAGGCGCTTGGCACCCATCCATCCACATGCCGAAAGAAGCGGCGCGTATCTGGCTTAAGGTTACGGATGTGAGAGTGAAGCGGTTGCAGGAGATGTGGGCTAGTGATGTGCCGAAAGAAGGAATATATTTCAATAAACCTACAACGGCAGATGAAATGTTAATGGCTTTTGCAAAATTATGGAACAGCACTATTAAGGAATCCGTCCTTGACCGCTACGGATGGGATGCAAACCCTTGGGTCTGGGTTATTGAGTTTGAGCGATGCGAAAAGCCAGAAGATAATCAAAATTAAATGGTAAATTATAATCCCTTCCCCAAGTTCGCTAATATGGTTAAAAAAAAACTTTATTCCTCATTTCGGAACAATCTTGTTTCGCCGATTTTCCAGTATCTTTTAGGACGGTCCTGGCGCAATACATTTCTCAAGCATTTTTGTATCTCCAATTCGAGATATTTTGCGGCGTTTTCAGAAACCCTCTGAATATCCGGCATTATTCCTTATTTCGGAACAATCTTGAATCAGGTGTTTTCCCCTGCTGCAGCGTATCTGCAGTCTGGATCTTACGGGCTTTGTTCCTCCGAACGAAGTTGTAACTCCGAAAGGCTGTGTCAAGCAGCCTTTTTTTTATTATTCCTCATTTCCCGTGTATTTTGGTTTTTCTCCGGAGAAAGATCGCCTAACGGTAGTGCAGGTATCATTCCGGTTCCTTTCCGGGCTTTTTCTTCGGAGGCTGTTTTTCTCATTATCCCTCATTTCCCGCGCGTTTTGTTTTCTCCTGTTCCCTATGGTTTCTTGAAGACGGAGTCGTCACTCCTCTTGGTTATATTATAGGTAAAAACTTATAATTTCTCCTGTGGATTGCTTGCTAAACACGGCTTTCCGTGGTATAATAATATCATGGTTAAGAAAGTAAATGGTTCAAATTGCATGGTGTATTAAAAGATTTTGGTATGCTATGAAACGATGATTTTACTGCGGAAAGAGAGGAAAAATATTATGAGTATGGAGGATTGATATTTATGTTAGAATCTCCAACACTAAAAGAATTATTAAGTAATCGAAAAGAAAATCATGCAAATTTAATTAGTGTTTCTACCAATAAAAATAAAGACTTATTCAAAGGTAGCGTATCTGAATTACCAGAAGAGTTATTAAATATTCAGATTTTCGCATGGGATAAAAAAGATGGGGTATATATTACAATCGAGTAAATCAAAGAGGATGAGTGAAAGGATATGACAGAAGAACAATATAAATTTAAACAGAAAATTAAATGCGATTTGAATTATGATGTGGATTTTAATACTTATTATATTACAAGGGGACGTGGATGGTCAAAAGCAGATGGCTCTTGCGGAGCTTGTATAGATGCAACCTTTACTGATAGTAAAGGAGTGGTTGATAAAGTTACATTACTGCTTTGCCATCCTTTAAGAAAATATAACGGAAAGAAGTATAAGCTGATTGAAATAGAGGATGTAAGAACGGGTAACATATTCATAGAAATTGAAGAAACAATGAAACGATGATTTTTTGGATTAGAAAGTGAGGGAAATAACATGTTAGCAGAATCAGAGATTATGCATGTGTTGGATGCCCTGTGTGGCTGTCCCACAGTTACAACACCGGAATTTGCTGACCGGGTAGAAAAAATATTAAGAGGGGGTTCTTCCGGGAAGGAACCGGACAACGCCCCCTGTCTTACCGGGCTTGATGCCTACGGAGAGGTGTGCAGCGTCGAAGAGTTAGAAATACTTGCAAAGAGAGAACCTACCACGGACGAGCTGCACGCGATCATAAATCACCTTGCAGAAAAACTTTTCCCGTATGAACACGCTAATTAAACAAGGAGGAAAACGTGTATGAGCGAAAAATTTACCGTTGGCGAATTGGTACGAAGCAGGAATCAGGCAACACTTGATTCCTTAATCCCACTTAGAGAAGCCTTAGAGAAATATCACAAAGAGGGCGGCTATTTGTCCGATGTGTCCTACGAGGACGTGATCGGGAAGTATCCGTTTCTTGACGGAGAGCCTGTTTATGGTCTGGCAACCCCTTATCCCGATCTTTATTATTATAACGGGAGAGATTTGTTCCCGCTGATAATGTTTTTTGCTCCAAAAGAATCCGAGAAAGAGCTAAAAATCTACGGGAATGGAATAGAACTGACCGCGGATTATTACAATGCGCTAAAAGAGAAAAACCGCGGGCTATTTGATAAAAGACCTCTAAAGGTTTTAACTAAACTTATGGATGATTCCCTCGTCGTTTCCTTCTTTTGTAAAAATATCGACCGGATACCGAAGAGGAAATTATTTTCTGTTTTCACCCGGTTTTATCCTATGATTGATTATGGGTTTTCGCAGATTACTCCCGATATATGGGACAAAATTCTTTCTTCGAGAACAAAGAAAGACGCTGAAATATTCGAGGCTGAAACCTTACATCCCCCATATAGCCTGCCTGCCGTTTTCCCGGTTTATCGGGGAATGGAGGACAAGTCTAATCCGGAGGGATATTCCTATACTTTGGATTTTTCAACTGCGGTATTTTTTGCTTCGCGGTTTACCGGATCGGGAAAGATAACTTGCGGAGTTGTAAATCGGGAGGATGTATTGTGGCGTTATGACGGAAGACGCGAGTACGAAATATGGGTAAGACCGGAAAATGTAAAGAAAACTTCCGAGATTGATATATATTCTTCCAAAGAGGTTTTTACTGACCTTCCGGAAGAGGAATACCAATATTTCCGATCTCTTTTAACGTCTTTTGATTATGCCGGAGCAACGGAAGCAGGGAAGATTCGGAATCTGAGAATTTTGTTCCTTGGGCTTATTATGTTAAGCAGAGAGTTCCCGGAGATCGCAAAAAACAATATTGCGTTAAATTCCCTTGCGGTAGCTTTAGCCTATTTCGACTGCGGAGCAAGTTGTATATATAATAATCTCTCCCTTGGGGAAAAGAGTTTTCTTCAGTTTTCTTCTGAAATATACGACATTTTGCTCATAGAAACAAATCCTCGCTGGGTAAAGTTTCTCATGGAGAGTTTTTGTCTGCCTGATGAGGAGAAAAGGAAGGAGAAAGAGGAGCTGCTTTCTTCTGACGATAAACAGATGCTTCGGAATATGCTTGGCGTACTTGTGGATGCTATCTATCTGGAGACAGAAGTTGCGAGTGGGAAAATGAAGTTTGAGTTAGATAAATTCCGGCTGAACAGCTCGGCTAAATATATATCAGTAACAAAAGATGCCTGTCGGTTTTTGAAACTCTAAGGGTATCCGTCAAAGCAAGAAGGGGGTAGGGATGCGTACAGCTTCCCACCCTCTTTTTTTGTCATCCCTTATTTCGGAGTGGTTTTGTTTTCTTCTTCTTTTTGTATCCCAACTGCAGTCCAGCAAGGCACTTTGATTTCCTGTGGATGCCGACGAATTTCCTTTACTATCCCTCATTTCGGAAGGGTTTTGTTCCCATATCAATTTCGGATTACCGTCCTGGAATTTTCGAGTTCTTTTTTTTGCTCGCGGTGGGAGGAATCGTTTTTTTTGTCGTTATCCCTCATTTCGGAAGGGTTTTGTTTTCTCCTGTTTCTTATGGTTTCTTGAAGACGGAGTCGTCACTCCTGTTGGCTATATTATAGGCAAAAACTTATAATTTCTTTGGCGAATTGCTTGTGCGACACGGTTTTCCGTGGTATAATAATATCATAGTTAAGAGAGAAACACGAAGCAAAGGAGGGACACGCATATGGCGTCATTTACAATAAAAATCAAAGGGACTAAAAAGAATATTTCTAAGTTCTTTTCGGCTCTCACTCACGAAGGGGATGTCTGGATGGGACGAGGGACAGAAGCGGATATTTGTTACCTCTCCAAGAGAGAGGCTTTAATCACAGGAACTTGCAAAGATAATATTCATAATGATCTTATCGCAGGGACTAAATATCGGAGCGATCTTGACACACCCAAGGAATCTATAACTCTTTTTGATGCGTGCAAAAAATATCGTGTCAGTATGGTTCTTCATTCCGAAGATGCTCCTTTTTTTGAGCGTTATTCGTGCTCCAGAGGAAAAATCAAAGAGAGCCGTAGTGGTTTTCTGAACCCGGACGGAACTTTTTGATAGTACAAATTGGAGAAAACAAAGAAAAGGAGAAGTTTTAGAATGTTATACACTTGGGATTATTTGGTAGAAAGGGCGGACGGGAAAGCACATCTTTCTCCAGAGCTTAAAGCAAAGGACAACGCCAGAGAACAAGTCCGAGAGCTGGCGTTATCCTTTGGAGCAAGAGATATTGAGGACTTTGAGTGTCCTGAAGATATGGTGGAAGAATATTGTAAAATGTTTTCGGTTATGTTTTCCGAAAACGGAGATATTGCGAGTTGCAAAAAGGAGGGATAAAAAATGGCAAATATATGTTTTTTTAGAATGAGAGTGAGCGGAGAAAAAAAATAATATTTCCAAGTTCTTTTCAGCTTTTACCCAAGATGGAGAAGTCTGGATAGGAAGAGGCGCGGAGGAGGATATTGACTTTCTTTCGGATAGCGAGGCGGAGATTGAGGGGCATTCAAGCCGCCCTATCGACGATTCGCTTTCCATGCGTAGACAAAAAAGAAACCGGGGAAGGATGTTGGGGCGATCTTGATACATCCAAGGGATTTATTACTCTTTTTGAGGCGTGCGAAGAATATCACGTCAATATGGAGGTTTATTCCGAGGAACCCGGATGCGGTTTTTCGGAGCATTATGCCTACAACGACGGAGAAATTTTAGGCGAGCGTGTGAATTTTTCGGAGGAGTGCGACGAGGATACCGGAGAATGGACTACTTCTGGCGGTTTTCCGGAATGGGCGTTTGATGTTAAAATGCCCGCATAAAGGAATTATAGCAAAGTGATTATAGATAGAGATGGTTATAGATATGGCGCATACAAAGAGAATATAAACAATAAAAACGATGCACATATAACTGCTTGGTTTAAGACAAAAGACAAAGTACAAAAATTTGTGAATGAATATAGAGAATACGGAAGGGAGTTGTAAATATGTTTACAGACAACAAAGATTTTTACCCAACACCGCAGAATTTAATAGATAAGATGCTAGATGGGTTGGATTGGAAAATGATACATACAATTCTTGAACCATCAGCAGGTAAGGGAAATATTGTTGAAGCATTAAAGAAAAAGGAAGATTTCAATAACAGATGGTACACAACAATCAAGTTAAATATTGACTGTATAGAGAATGATATAAACTTACGAGCAGTATTAAAGGAAAAGGATTTCAGAGTTGTACACGATGATTTTTTGACATACGACACAATGAAAGAATATGACTTAATCATTATGAATCCACCCTTCTCAAATGGATGCAAACATTTATTAAAGGCATTAGAAATGCAGCAGAGAAACGGAGGTGCAGTCATTTGTTTACTTAATGCTGAAACATTAAAGAATGAATGCACAAATGAAAGAATAATGCTTAATAGAATGTTGGAAGAATACAATGCAGATATTCAGTATATTCAGGATGCGTTTGTTGATGCAGAAAGGAAAACAAGTGTTGAAATTGCATTGATAAAAGTAAAACTTCCAGATGTCCACAGAGAATCATTTATATTTGATACCTTGGAGAAAGCAAAAGAACATAGAGAGTATACATATAATGCGGAGAATACACAGGTCGCAAAAAATGATTTCCTGAGAGTAATTGTTGAACAATATAAAACTGAAGTCGAAGCTGGTATAAACCTTATCAAAGAGTATTATGCAATGTCACCACATATTCTATATCGGTTTGGCAAAGACAAAGAAACAGGAGAAACAATACAAACTGGTGGATGCGTATTAAGTCTTAGCATTGGAAAAAACAGTGCATCAGTAAATGAATACATAAGAGAAATTCGTGGTAAATATTGGTCGGCATTATTTAAAAATCCAAAGTTTATTGGACAGCTTACTGATAATTTGCAAAGAGAATATTACAGTAAGGTAGAAGAATTAAAAGATTATGAGTTCTCATTGCATAATATCTATGAATTGAAGATTGATATGAGTAAAAAGGTTATCAAAGGGATTGAAGATACTATTGTTTCACTCTTTGAGGAACTTAGCAACAAATATTCATATTATGATGAGTGTTCAAAAAACATTCATTACTTCAATGGATGGAAAACAAATAAAGCATGGATCATAAATAAAAAGGTAATCATTCCATTAAGAGGTTGGAAAGACTTGGAATATTCATGGGGTGGATTTAAGCCAACGAATTATGATGTTGTAAGCAAATTAAGAGATATAGAAAAATGTTTCAACTATCTCGATGGTGGACTGACAGAAGCAGTTGACTTAGACCAGTCATTACAGTTTGCAGAAGACTATGGAGAATCAAAAGATATTGTACTGAAGTATTTTAATGTAACCTTTTACAAGAAGGGAACTTGTCATATTACATTCACAAATGATGAACTGTTAAAGAAATTTAATATCTTTGGAGCGCAGCATAAAGGTTGGCTACCACCTTCATATGGTAAGAAAAAATACAATGATATGTCAGCAGAAGAAAAGGCAGTTGTAAATGAATTTGAAGGCGAAGCTGAATACAACAAGATAATGTGTAACACAAGTTATTATCTTGCAGATACAAATTCAATGTTAATGCTGGATATGGCAGAATAGTAGCGTGAACACAGAAGAACAAATGTCTGTCCTTCTGTCTGAATACGACTACGAAGATTATTATTCAACCGCGAAGGAGTATTGGGAGGCTTATGATATGCCTGCGAAGGGAAATACAAAAGAAATTCGCGAATGCATGTGGAGGGCTTTTGAGAAAGCCGGGGTTCATAACGTCCACAGCAAAAAGGAATTTTTAGGGTTTTCTAAGTTTTTGTTCAAAAAACTTAGGGTTATGGATTTTTTGTATCAAGAAATGATGGGGTAAAGCCCTAAGGAGCCACCGTCAAGGTAGGAAGAGGGTAGGATGCGTGCAGCTTCCCGCCTTCTTTTTTGTTGTCCCTTTTTTCGGAAGGGTTTTGTTTCTATATCAATTTCGGATCACCCTCTTGAGATTTTCGTATCCCTTTTGTTGCTCGCGGTAGGAGTGGTCGTTTTTTTTGACATTATCCCTCATTTCGGAAGTGTTTTGTTTCTTTTGTTTGGATTAGCTCGGCTTGCGGAACAACTTCTGCGAACTTGTAGGCGTAGTTATTGCCCGAAATTCGTTAAGCGAATTGCGAAAAATCGCAATTATCTCCTTTGGGCGTTTTGTTCTTTTTTGGGTGGAGTTTTTCTTTCGTTATCCCTCATTTCCCGTGTGTTTTGGTTCTCGTACTGGGAGGGGGTGTTCCAGTAGAAGAGCAGGGTACTTCTTTTGGGGTTATTATAGGCAAAAACCTATAATATATTTAGCGAATCGTTTGACATATAAGGGAAAATATGATAATATAAAATCATAAACAAAGCATATTTCCAAATGGTTACAATAAACCGCTCGCATTACCTCCTTTCTTGCGGGCGGTTGCTTTTTGTCTTTGGGTATAGTATACTTTTATGTAATCGGGGCGAGTTACCGTCCCTGTCGATGGAAATATCCAAGCGGCAGAAAATATAAGGAACCTGGGGAGTGCTTTCTTCCTGCTTTAGTGGGAGGTTTGAGAAGCCGGACGTACTTATATAGCCTCTGAGGGTTTATGCCTTCTTTGTGGGTAGTAAAGGGAGCCATTATGCATTCGTATATATACGGGGTTCTGCCCCCTGTATATGCAAAAGCGTAAAGAATTTAGATGTACATGTGTGTCTCAAACAAAGGAAAGCGCAGGCGGTACGAAACCCGGCTGTGTTTTTTTCTCTAACCAACCCCCGTATACACCTGTTTTTTTCTTTGATTTTCCTCGCTATCCCTTATTTCGGAAGATTTTTATTTTTCGTTGTTTTCAAATTCGTGATCATGGATAACCTGTTCGGAATTTCGCTGTTTTTTTCGTTTATATTATAGGCAAAAACCTATATTTTTATATAGATCGCTTGTATAACACGGATTTCCGTGGTATAATAATGACAGTTAGAAAAGAAGGAGAAAGGAGGGTTTTACCTTGACTGAATACGGAGCAATTAAGGAGCTTAGTATCGAGTATCCCGGGGAATACCAAAAGCAGCGGGAAGCGAAGAATATTGCAATCCGGGCGATCAAGGAGGTCTTAGAGTATCGAAAGCTCGGAACCTTGGAGGAACTTTGGGAAGCAAAAGCTTTGTTATGAAATGCCTAGGGATAAAAAGCCAAAATATTGTGAAAACTGCGGGCAGAAGTTGGGATAAGGAGGAAATACATGAAGTGTAGAAAATCTTATAAGGATCAAGAAAAATATCGGTTGTATCATAATAATTACATGCGGAAATATTATGATAAAACTGCCGTTTACCATCCTCATAGATATACCGAAGAAGAAGACGAACTGATTCTGAAACACAATATGACAGATACCGAACTGAGTGATTTAATCGGACATAGCGTGAAATCTATTCAAATAAGGCGCTCTAGGTTGAAGAAAAAGATTGAGAATAGTAATAACAGATAGCGATAAAAGGAGGAAACTAATATGGTTACTACAAAAACGATTTATAAATGTGATATATGCGGGGCAGAAGTAGACAACGCTAGTAAGTTAACTGCATTAAAAATTCCTTGCAGAGTTTATGATAGCGAGGGCAGAAGTACCACCACCTCTTTTCGGGATGCCGATATGTGTCCCGTGTGCAAAGACAAATATGAAGCCGCCGTATTCGATCACTTTGGAACATTATATGACACAATGGGAAGTTTATCTTTTGAATCTTCCCTCAAAGATATGGAAGAGTCTTCAATCGAAGATATGAAAGATGCTCCATTACTTAAGGATCTGTTAATCCAGAGAAAAGAAAATCACGCAAACCACATTGTCGTTTCTACCAATAAAAACAGAGACTTGTTCGATGGAGACGTATCTGAATTACCGGAAGTATTATTAAATGCCCGAATTTTTGTATGGGATAAAAAAGACGGAATATATATCACAATTTAGGATGTCAAAAATCAAAAAATTACGAGGTATGTATATGAGATATAGAGACTACGATATAGTAAATAAATGGTGGGTAAGAAAGCTGACGATCGAGGTTGGCGGGAACGAAATAGAATTTGATTCGTTAGAAGAAGCAAAATCGTATATCGACGATTTATATGTTGTGTAAAGGAGGAAAATAGCATGGCAAAAGCACAGGAATATGTGGTAGGAATATTGTTCTCGCGAGAGAACAGAACCGAGGTAGAATTTGTTACCGGAGTATCTAGCGAAACTAAAATAGCAACGTGGGAGCCAGGGAAAAAAGCGCAGGTGTTTTCAAAATCCTACGCGCAGGATTTAGCCTTTGGGCTGGTATTTCACGGATACGGAGCAATCGTAATGTTGAAGCCGGAATATCTCAATCTCGAGAATCCGAAGCCAAAGCAAAACTGAAAGAATTGAGAGGTGAGAATGAATGACCGTAAATATAGTGAAACCTAACATGCTTTGTCTGGAATACAGGCAAGAAAAAGAAGATAAGGACTATGGTTCATGTTTGTGGGCGAGATTTACATTTAATCTTGATCGGTACGAACTCACCATCACTTCTGATTGTGGCAATTACGGATATAAATGGGTAGAAACACCGAAAAGTGAGAGTTTCCTTGAACTTATGGCGAGGTGTGATGAGGGGTATATCCTAGATAAAATATATGGAAGTCCTGATGTTTTTGACTATGAAGAAACCAAAAAACTATTTTATGAATATGCAGACGATGATAACGAAAAGAAAGAACTTGATCGAATATTTGAGGAAATAGAGTGGTGTGGTTATCCACATACAGATGATGAATTTATGAGAGTATTTGAAGAAGAGAGCAGTTACGACAATGTATGGGAATATATTCAATATTCTTATCCAACAAATGTGTTAAAAATTGTTTCTGTTTTTGATGAATGTATCAGACAGAAGATAGAAGAAATTATTAAGAATTGAGAGGTGGAGAAAATGGAAGATAGATATTTATTTAAGTCAAAAAGAATTGACAACGGAGAATGGATTATCGGCTATTTATACAGGCTTTCAGAAAATCACCGTCCATTTATTATGTTGGAAAACCGATATGGAGAGAGCTACGAAGTGGATGAGCATACAATCTGCCAATGCACAGGCTTAATTTTGCATGGGTTGTTGAAACATTTAATGATAAGCTTGAATGCATACTACCTATTTGTGAATTGTCTGAACATTCGGAAGATATAAAACATTTTGAAGTTATCGGCAACATATTTGACAATCCAGGGTTATTAAGGAGGAACGACGAATGAATGTAAAACAAATATTGTTTAATACAGAGATGGTTCGTGCGATTCTGGACGGACGAAAGACTTGCACCCGACGTGTGATAAAGCCACAGCCTTATGGGAAGTGTACATACCCACTTGGTTTTGTTACCGACAGTACAGAAAAGAAAGAGGTAGGATGCTTCGGATTTGGTGTTGATGAATGCGGCGGTTCTATTCAGTATGCGAAGCCATCGTATCAGCCGGGCGATATACTTTATGTCCGAGAAACATGGAAAAATGCACCGAACGGATACTATTACTACGAAGATTGGCAAAAAAATGACATTGCCGATGTTACAAAGTGGAAACCATCCATCCACATGCCAAAAGAAGCGGCACGTATCTGGCTTAAGGTTACGAATGTGAGGGTGGAGCGGTTGCAGGAAATAACTACAAATCAAATTGAGCAAGAGGGCGTAGAGACAGAATACCCGCATGTACTTAATGGCGAAGAAAAGAAATATGCTTTTCAGAATCTTTGGAACAGTACCATCAAGAAATCCGATCTTGACCGCTACGGATGGGATGCAAACCCTTACGTGTGGGTAATTGAGTTTGAGCGATGTGAAAAACCGGGAAGTGAGGTATAAATATGGAAAAATGTTATTGTAAAACAAATGACTATTTAACTATACGGCGTGACGTTATAGGATATGGAAGATCATTAGTCGTTGGAATTGATTTCAAGAAAAAAATCATTTCCACACGGTATGACTACGCTTGTGATTGTGGAACGAGCAAAAATCTAAATATTGAGTATTGCCCGTTATGCGGGGATAAATTGTAAAATAGAAAGCGCTCGGCGTTGTAAGAACCGCCGGGAAGGATAAATTATAGGCATTTACCTATAATAAGGTAAAATGTGGTGCAACACTGTTTTTAGTGGTATAATATTCAGGAGGGGATTTATGAAAAAAAGACCGATGAGTGCAGAAGAAATCCGGAGAATGATTGAAGAGTTAAAGGAAATATGTAAGCCGGGCGACCGGGTGGAGCTTATTTCCCCAGTAGACGATCCTTTTGATCGTATCAAGCCGGGAGATCAGGGAACCGTCCAAAGTATTAACGATGCAGGTACGGTTCATGTGTCGTGGGATAACGGCAACGTGGTTGGACTTGTTTTTAGAATGGATCATTTTAAGATTGTTAGAAGCGCCGGAGACATAACCAACGAGGAGCTTATTATAGATGTGTTTTGTGTCCCCTCCGAGAGCGATAAGGTCTGCCGGGATTTAGCCGGGTGGAAAACGGATGAAGAAGGCAAAAGCTGGTGTGAAAGATTCTGTGGGAAAATCAATGACGGGGAAACCCCGGATATGACCTGTTACAAGGAATGGCTTAAAATGATGCGGGAGTAGTGCGTATGAAGGAAATTAAAGCGCTGCAGGAATGTTTTTTCTGCGGTTTGGACGAGAATGGAATATACATACAAAAAGCGAAGGGTATAATAACCAAACATGCGGTGGAAGCTGTTTCTACGGGAGATAAAATCGGGCTTTCGGCGTCTCCGGAAGACGTTGCGGCTCTTACGGGATATCTTCTTTCCCCGGGAGAGGCGATCGTGATTTCCCGGTCGGTTTGGGATGCCCTTTTGGATAAGGAGGGGAAATTATGATTCGATATAAGATAGATATACTATATGCGCTTAAATGCCGGGGGTTTAATTCGACATTCTTACGCCAGAATAAGATTCTTTCGGAATCGGCGATGAGTTCGCTGAGGCACAATAACCCGGTGAGTTTTGTTACTTTAGACCGTATCTGCGCCCTGCTTGGAAGGGATGTTTCGGAACTTATCGAGTTTATTCCGGATGAGAAAGTCGTTCAAAAGAAAAACGAGGCGTATAAAAAGACGGCTGAGAGCATGGCGAGAGGGAAGGGGGTTTCGATTGCGGTGTTCAAACGCCCGAAGGAGCTGCATGTTCTGAAGGGCAACGAAGTCCTTTTTTCAACCCCGGCTGACAGCGGGGATATGTACCGGAGGGCGGCGGATTTCCTTTTTGCGTTTGTCCCTGATCCTGGGGCTAAGGATGGGGAAGATCGGGTTGACTTCGAGCCGGAAGGGTTGTAAAATCATTCATATATAAAGGACAATAAGGGGCGAGTTACCGTCCCTGTCGGCATTTTTTGATCGGCAGAAAATATAAGGAACCCGGGGAGTGTTTTTCTCCTGCTTCGGCAGGAGGGAAGAGAAGCCGGACGTACTTATATAGCCTTTGAGGGTTTGGAACCTTCTGCTTTTACAAGGGAGTAAAAGGGAAAGAGTAATCACTGATTCCTTACATATGGTTTGGAACCTTCTGCTTTTACAAGGGCGTAAAAGGGGGACAATTTAGGTTACAAAGGCGTAAATGTCCCAAATGAGAAAGTATTGCTGTCTGGGTTTTGAGTCTTCAGAGTAAAAGGGAGTTGAACGAAATTTTTTTACAAAATTTCTGGCAAGATTTCTTCAAAAACCTCTTGATTTATAACAACCTGTGTGATAAAATACAGTCATACGTGAAGATTCTTTGGTAAAGTAATTATTCTCAAAACTAAAAATCTAATAAAACGTACAACTAAAAAAAAATTAAAGTCGAGGAAGGCATTAGCGAAAGCTAGTGCCTTTTTTCGTCCCTCTGTTTGTTGCAAACTGCAACACTACAATATATTGACAAATATTGACAGGGTATACAAAATGTGCTATAACTTAAATTACTTTATTTTTTGTTTGTTAATTTAGTTGTGTTTATTTAGTTACATTTATTGGATTATTAAGGAGTATAATTATTTTGGGTTTTAGATATTTTACCGTAGAAACTTCGGATAATTTCGTTTTCTTTCGGATTCCGAAAGTTTTCTTCAAAGACGAAAATTTCAAATCGCTTTGTACCGATTCCAAGGTTTTATACGGGCTTATGTTAGACCGTATGGGGTTATCCCGAAAAAACGGATGGTACGATAAAAATGGTCACGCATACATATATTATTCGGTGGCTTCTATTCAGGATGATATGGGTTTATCCAACAAGACCGTATCGAAGTGCCTGAAGGAGCTTAAAGAACTTGGGCTTATTAAGGTTGTAAGACAGGGGCTTACGAAGAACAATATTATTTACGTGATGGATTTTTCGCGCCCAGCTCCAGATGCTCCGGAAATCCCGGATGAGGATAATACGCCGTTGCTTCCAAACGAGCCGGAAGAATCGTCTGGCGAAGACCGGGTGGAAGAGGCTGCTTTAGATAATTACGATCCGGGCGCGCCGCAAAAAGATACTCTTGATTATGCTGCACCGCCGCAAGATATACCTCCGGGCAAGGCGAGGGGCAAAACCCGGGACAAACCTACTGAAAGAGATTATGCAAACACGGTATTAGAGATCAAGCAGAATATCAGTTACGAGAGACTTCTACAAAAATACAACTCTCCTACGGGGCATCGAATTGTCGAGGGGGTTGTAGCTCTCCTCGCAGACATTCTATGTTTCCCGGGTGAGAGCGTTGTTATAAATAAAACCCCTGTTCCATACGATGTCGTAAGGACGAAGCTGGAACAGGTTGAGTGCGATCATGTGGAATACGTTTTAGATAATATCCTAAACAGTAATATTGAAATCAAGAACTATAAGTCGTACTTATTATCATCATTATATAACAGCGTCGATGTTTTAGACCTGCATTACCGATCTGGAGGTTTTTTCTGATTCCTCTGCAAGAGCAGATCACCTAAGCAGCGACCAAAATCTCCCTGCGGGTAGCAAAATCCGACAGGTTTGGTTTTGGTCGCTTTTCTTTTTCTTTGGATTGCTATTTTCCCGGGCTTTCCCCCGTCAAACCCAATATTCCCTTCCCCCGACGCTTTCCCTGTTTTTCGTCTTGCTAGTCCCATATTCAGGACTTTCCTTTATCGTCCCTCATTTCGAAACAATCTTGCTTTTTATACTGGTTCCTGAGCCGGGATCCATAACGGTTGGCTCGGATTTTGATTTCCTTGTTTTAATTAGGCTCTCCCGGTTTCCTCCTATTATTAGAGCGGGGCGAGAGAGGGGAAAACGCCCGGTTTTTACCAAAAATACCCCGTGAACCCGCATAAATCCTTGAAGTGTATATTTTACACTTCAGTAAATGTAGGGAGGTTCATTTCTTGAAATGTAAATTTTACACGTCAAGAAATGAACATTTTACATTTCAAAAAAAGAAAATATTACACACTAATAATACTGAAAGAATAATACTGAAGGAGTGATATTGAATCTGTCTGTCTGTCTTTATATATACAGGCAGATTTTTACATTTCAGGGAGGACAGACGGACGGACAGATAGATAGCCTTCCATTCATCACATCTGTTTTTTTAGGAAGAATCTCGTCTAACTATATATAGGAAACTATTTCCGCGCTATCCCTCATTTCGGACAGATTATAAAATGCATGAAAAATTACTTGCTGCGTATTGCGTAAAAACGATGTTTTTCGTTTATTGTTGCACAATGTAAGCGTTATAAACATAGAGAATACGCCACAATATACACAAAGACAAAAATATGCACTATAAAAAATACGTTCCGTATTGATTATTTTTCAATTTGTAATTATAATCTCTTAATGAGTGGATGATGTTTTTTAATAACTAAGGAAAGGGGATATGGGCTGATGAAGAAGCTGACCAAAAACAATGTGAGAAAAGTTTTGGCTGTTGCGCTTACGGTCATCGTGGGTGTTGTTACCATGATACCTGACTCCGCGATCCGAACGAATGCGGATGAGTCGGATGCAGCAGCCGCGGTGGAAGCCACAGAAGATGTTACTTCCTTGACGGAGTACACGATCTCTGAGGATGCGCTTGCCGCCGCAGATGAGACAGCAGGGGATTTGACAGAAGAAGAAACTACCGAGACTGCCCCGGATACACCCGGAGCAACAGAAGAAGCATCGACGGAGATTTCCGGGAATGCAGAAGAATCCACGGAAGAAACCTCGGAGGAGGCTTCCACAGAGGATGTGACGACTGAAGAGGGTACTACGGAGGAGAAAGCAGAGGAACCCGCCGTAGAAGAAAATACGCTCGTCGTGTTCGACCACATCTACAACGAAGGGATTTCGCTTTCGCAGGATTTTAGTTCCTGTGAGCTTTTGGTGAAAACATCTGATCCGTCCGTGTTTACGAAAAACACGAATGTAGTGTCAGAGTACGAGGGAGTTTATCTCCTTCGGTTTGCAAATGCAGAAGAAACAAAATCCGCTTATTCTTATTACTATGACAAAGTAGGTTCGATTGAGGTAAACAAGGTTTGCTTCTCAATCTCTACCGTAGAAGAAACTCCGCAGGAGACTCCACAGGAGACAGAAGCTCCTGCACAGGAAGAAACTCCTTCTACGGAGGTTGCGGCTCCAAAGGAAGCGGTTCCCGATGTAGCGGATCTGTCCGGACTTAATCAGGGCAATGATGCTTTATCTCTGGCGCAGAATCTTCCAGACACGAATATGTCCGGAGCAATCGCTTTGATTGATACCGGATGCTCCGGCGCAGATAAAAGCGTATCTGTGTTAGGCGGAGGTTCCGGGGACGATAACGGACACGGTACTAAGATGCTCAACGCAATTAAAGAGGAATATCCTTCCGCGAGTGTTCTTTCTATCAAGGCTCTTAATGCATCTGGCAGTGCACAGATATCGGATATCTATGCTGCAATTAAGTATGCGATTGATGCGCGTGTGAGTGTTATCAATCTCTCGCTTGTTGCACCGCGGTCTTCTGAAACAGCGCTTGTTGAGCAGGCGATAGGAGAGGCGATTGCGAATGGTATCGTGGTTGTTGGAGCTGCCGGAAATCAGGGTATGGATGCTTCTTCCCTCGTCCCGTCCGGCATGAGCGGCGTGGTTGTCGCTGGTGCCTGTGATGATAAGGGAGTAAGACAGAGCTTTTCCAACTACGGATCAACAGTCGACTACAATGTGGTTGCTTCCTCTACCTCTGAGGCGTCTGCAATCCTTTCGGCTATGATTGCCCGCGATGGTGTGAGTGGTTTGAAGGTAAACGAAGGTAAATTATTTGCCACAGACTATGTTGCTTCGGAAACGGATGCGACAGAAGCAACGACCGAAGCTGCAACAGAGGATGTAACAGAGACGACAACGGAAGCTGCAACAACGGAAGATGTAATCGGGGTGATCCCGGATGATTCAACAGCTTCCGATGCAACCGGGACGGATGCGGATAAAAAGCACTGGAACATCAAAGATCTCATAGAGGGAGTGTTCCGGGTTCAGGGCATAATTGGATATGACACGGCGAATACTTTTATGCAGGATATCTTTAGTTCCGCATATGGGTTTTCACATGGTACTGGAGCAGGCAGCAACGCCGACTGCGCCGATTATGTCGCACGGGTGTTATATGGACACTATACGGATAAGCTCGGTGGAACGTTCCCAAAGCTTGGACATTTCCTGACTGGCAGTTGTACGCAGGTATCAGTCGTTGAAAATGCGATGAAGGCAAACGGCTGGAACTGCGTATTTGAAGGCCCGACGGTCTTTTCAGATCTTGGCGGCGGATATAACGAAGGAACTGTCGCAAATTACAACAGTGTTTATAACAGCCACGCAAAAACAGGAGACGTAATCGTTTTCGTGTATGTAGATAGCAGAGGCAAGGCTTATACGCACGTTGGTATATGCGGAGGCTCAAGCTCATTGATCTATCAGTCTCCGAAGAATGGATGGAACTCTTACGATCTTGGATGGTATGTCGCAGATGCCAGATTTGTTGATTCGGATGGAAACGTTCATAGCAGCCCGCTCGTGTGGAGCGATACGGAAGGCTATCGTAAGGTCTTGACTGGTATGTATGTATACCGTCATGATGATGGTGGCGTGGTACGAATCTGCAAGAACGTACCAGAAGTGAACAACAAAGCAAATGTGAAATTAGATGATGGCGTCGGCGGATATATAAATGTGCCATATGCCGCTGTCTATGGAGCCAATTACGGAATCTATCGAAAGAGCGACAACAAACTTATGGGATATTGCTGGGTCGACACCGATGATGGAGATCCTGATAACGTATCCGGCTGGATCAGATCCGCGAAAAATGGCGGGGGATCAGAGGTGAAGCTGCCGATCGGAGATTATTATGCGAAAGAAGTTGATGTCCCTTCGGTAATGCAGACGGGAAGTGGTATTTCTGCCGTTACGGCTAACATCAAATATTACAGGAAAAATACAACTACTTATGATTTTTCCATTACTAAGGATGGAGAGAAAGTAACGCTTGGAAAACCGAGAAAAAGCAACGGACAGGCGTTTACCCTTCCAAGTGATAACAGACTGGTATATAACACTGGCGATGGACTCCTTGATAATGTTTGTACGATCCGTGTGATTAAATCACTTCAGAAAAACAACGGTTTGCAGACGTGGACTCCGGGCGGAAGCAATGATATCGTTGGCGCTTCCTACGGCGTGTTCCGTACAGAACAGGAAGCGAAGAGCTGGAAGGAAGGAGCTTCCAACAATCCGGTTCCGGTTGGATACTGCTATGTTAATAAAGACAGCTCCGGACAGGAAGATAACGTCACAAATGATGTCCGGGAAAATATTGACGGATCTGGTGCTTACATCGCCCTTATCCCAAATAAGACCTATTATGTCCGGGAGGTTAAAAAGCCGGATAGCGGGTATTGGGGATTGGATCCTGTGAGTTACCCGGTAAAAACAGTGGCAGGAAAGAGGGTTACACTTGGCGTAAATCCTGTTTATTACACAGGAAAAGCCTTGCCTCTTCCGGAAAACGAAACTGAAAGCTATGTAAAAACTGAGGTAGGCCCTGAGCAGGGAGAGGCTTTTAGTCTTCATCTGATTAAAAGAACCGCTCCGGCAAATGTGTCCTGCGTGGAAAATAACCCGAACTACTCATTAAACGGGGCAGAGTATACGGTGTACACAGACAAAAATTGTACTCGTGTGGCAACGGATAAGAACGGCAACCCGGCGGTACTCCGGGTGACAGCGGCGCCGGGGGCAATCACAGCCTCTTCAAATACGCTTGCCATGAATCCGGTAGAGAGAACTTATTACATCAAGGAAACAAAAGCTCCGGATAAGGGGTATCAGATAGATAAAGATTCCCACGAGTTAACTATTACCGCCGCAGATTTTGGCACGACGAAGGAAGTAACCTTCGACGAGTCAACCAACCTCGACCCTGTGAACATTGTGATTAACAAGGTGGATGCAAAGACGGGTAAGCCGGTGGCAGACGGCGCAGGAGATCTCTCCGGTGCAGAGTTTACCATGAAGTTTTACGCCGTGGATATCTCGCGGACTTACACCGCCGCAGAGCTTGCCGCCTTAACTCCGGCGAGAAGCTGGGTGTTTAAGACGATTAAAGAAAACGGACAGTACATGGTGGCATACGATAGTCAGCATAAAATTTCTGGGGATGAACTTTACAAAGATGCATCAGGACTCGAGCAGCTTCCTATGGGTTTCATCACAATTCAGGAAACAAAAGCTCCGGACGGATATCTGCTCAATGGGGCTACTTATGGATTGTATGACGAATCCGGGAAAAAAGTATCCGACGATGAAGACGGTGTGATCGTTGCCCGTGCGGATGCAGACGGACAGGTTAAGGTAGGAAATATCCCGAACGCGACGATCCAGCAGATGGAAAAACCTGCGAGATTTGATATTACGATCGAGAAAAAGGATGAATCAGATCATCCAATCGCGAACGCAAAATTCAAGGTTGAAAATCTTACTACCGGAGAAACACATTATTTCTTCACTGACGAAAACGGAATCTATGATTCCACAAAGACATCAAATAATCCGGAAAATCAGATGGACAGCTCGGATAAGTATGTTGAGTCTCGTATCTGGTTTGGATTGAATGAGGATGGCTCAGTGAGCGTGCAGGATAGTAACTTCGGCGCGTTAAACACTGGCAAATATCAGGTAACGGAAGTGAGAACGAAAGCGCTTGAAGGAAAACAGCTTATGGCTCCTGTTACCTTTGAGATCACGCAAGACATGATCGAAGAGTCGGAGGCAAATGGAAACAGACTGGTAGTTCCGATCAGAGAAAAGTCATCGGAGGCTGCGGTAACGGATATGAATACTCCAAAAATCAAAACCGTTGCAAGCTGCTCATCTACCGGAGACAAGATTCTCAAAACGTCCGAAAATGAGACGATCAAGGATGAAGTAACATATACCAATCTGGCGGTATCCACATCTTACGTCCTCCGGGGTAAATTGATGGTGTTACACACGGATGGTTCTTATGAGACCTTTGCAGATAAAAATGGAAATAACTACGAGATAGAAACTCCATTTACTACAAGGGATGCTCAGGACGGGGATATATCCGTATTCTGTGTATCTGATACACAGGAAGTTCTCTTTACCGGAGTTGATACAACAAGACTCAAAAAGGGAGATAAGCTTGTAGTGTTCGAGGAGCTTTGCCTTGCAAGCAACAAAACGCACTATGATTTAGCCGGACACGAAAACGAGAATTTGTTCCCTGTGATAGAAAATGACATCAATAACAAAGATCAGACCCTTTCGTTTATTACGGTAGAGACAAAGGCGGAGGATGGAAACACACAAAAGCAGATCGTTAATAACCGGAAGATGGTTATGGTAAGAGATGCTGTCTATATGACTGGACTTGTTCCGGGGAAGGAATATGCCCTTCATGCAACGCTCCACAAGTGGGGTCCGAAAGACAAAAAAACATTTGTGGATACTGCGTCTGGAACAGATGCTAATAATGCAGAAACAAATGTAGATCTGCGTACCGAAGATGAACTGAAGAAGATGGGGTATGTCGACCTTGGTGCAATCAAGGATTCTGAGGGAAATGAAGTATATGGCGAAACTACTTTTATCGCCGCTGCTTCAGAAGAAACACAGTATGTTGAATTTACTTATGATGCAACAGATCTTGAGGGCGAGACTGTGGTAGTATTTGAAGACCTGTATCATAATAAAATTCTTGTAGCAAGTCACTCCGAAATCACAAATAAGGGACAGACGCTTTATTCTCCTTTGCTTGTTACGAGCTTGAGGGATGATAAGACACTTACAAGAGAAGTGCTGGCGGATGGAACCGCAAACCTTACGGATTATGTAGCCTGCAAGAACTTTATTACAGGAGAAACATATACCATTTACGGAGTTTTATATGATAAAACGACCAAGGATTTTGTCCGGGACGAAAATGGAGAACTGGTAACGGGTTCTGAAGTTCTCGTTATTCCGGAGGATGCAACGGGTACAGATGCGGAAGAGATGGGTAAGACTGTCCGCCGGGCAGACAGAACCGTCGAAGTTAAATACTCCTTTAATGCAAAGGGACTTGAAGGACACACGCTTGTGTGCTTCGAGCGGGCGATTCTTGGAGATAAGCCGGGAGACTTTACTACCTTCGGAAAAGAAGATACAAACAAGAAGATAATCGCAAAACATGAATCTGTCAGCGATGTGGCGCAGACTGTTTATTTTGCAAAAATAAGCACCACGGCAACTGCGGATATTGAACATCTTGCAAATGCAGATGATGATGTCAAAATAACCGACACTGTGAAATACGAGAATCTTCGTCCGAACAGTGAGTATATGCTTACAGGTACGGTGCATCTTCGTTATGTGAATGAGGATGGTTCTTTTACGGATCTTGGTACGCTCAAGGATAAGGATGGAAAAACGATCGAAAAAACAATCTCCGTAACTACGGGGGAAGCCAATAATGAAGAAGGCGGCGTTGATGGATCTGCGGATGTTGAGTTTGTTGTTGACGGCTCTTTACTCGCAGGAAAGACTGTCGTATGTTTTGAAACGCTGACACGTAATAAACTCATTGTTGCTATGCATGAAGATATCTCCGATTCCGGTCAGGAGATCCGGTTCCCTAAGGTTTCGACCTCTCTTACGGATAAGCAGACAGAAAACCGGATTACTTACAATGGCGGTTCGGAAGTAACCCTTACGGATACAGTCCACTATGATAACTTGATTCCGGGAAAGGAATATGAGCTTCGGGCAACACTCCACGTCAAGAATGGAGACTATGTTGCAGCAACAAGCACCGATGCGCTTCCAGAAGGCGTAGAAGTAGTTAAGGGTGGAGATATGACGGACGCAACGGTGTTATACGTTAACGGAAAACCGGTAACAGGATCAACCACCTTTACTCCGGAAGAAAGTTCGGGTGATGCGGACGTAACATTTACTTTCGATGCTGCAGGGCTTGGAGGATACACGCTTGTCTGCGCAGAGAAGTTATACTACAAGGGAGTCTTAATCGGAATCCATGCGGATCTCTCCTCGAAGGAACAGACATCGAATGTGCCAAGAATCCACACCCTTGCGGTTAATAACTTAACCGGAACACATGTGGTTAAGGCAGATGGAATCGCGGATATTACAGACTTTATCTACTTTGAGAACTTCAAGGAAGGTGAAACCTACCGGGCTTATGGAACCCTGATGAATCAGTTAACCGGGGAACCAGTCAAGGATAAGGAAGGAAACAATGTGACAGGCTATACGGAGTTTTCGGTTCATGGAACGGATGATCTCTTCAAAAACGTAACTGTCACGGATTCCGGAAAGACAAACCTTGGTTACTACGATCAGGCAGGAACTGACAATGAGGAAATCTACAACGCGGAAAATGCGGATGCAGTCGTTGCGGCGGTTGCAGACGGCAGAGAGGAAGTAACTGCCCGCCGGGTGGTTACGGAAGATATGGTAATTGCCTACTTTACAGACGGTACTTCTACCGCAGTCGCAAGACACCAGTATATCACGATCTCCAAGCCTACCGTATCCCTTGGTGTAAATGAGGGTGCTAATGCTTCCGTGAAGGTGGATATCAATACAGAAGAGACAACAACAAATGAGACAGGCGGCATTGATGGAATTGTTAAGGTTCACTTTGCATTCGACGCATCAAACGCAAGAGGACTCAAAACAGTCGTGTTCGAGGAAGTCTATAATGTGAAGGATGGCAAGGAAACTCTCGTTGCAGATCATAAGAATATCAGTGATGAAGACCAGAGCTTGACCTTCACAGACCTTCACACAACCTTTACAGAAAACACGACAGGAAGCCATGATATTCCGAAGGGGCTTGCAGAGGTGACTCTTACCGACCGGGTTGCTTATACGAACCTGCAGGTAGGACATGTTTACACCGTAACGGGTACAGTGCATGTAAAGGGTGACAAATCCGGCAAGTACAAGGATGGTGATGTGCTTAAATACGAGGATGGGACTCCGGTTACTAAGAGTGTAACCTTTACCGCCCAGACGGAAAATGGCAGCGTAGATGTATCATTTACCATTCCGGCATCCATCATTCCGAAAGCACAAAGACTCGTAGCCTTTGAAAAGGTCGAGGAAGATGGTGCGGAAGTGGCAATTCATATGGATCTGGATGACGAGAATCAGGGGGTAACCCCGCCGGATACTCCGGGTGGACCTCCAAAGACGGGTGTTACCATCCTTAATATTCTGATCGCTGTTATTGTGGGTATGATCGGAGGAGCGATTTCTTACTTCAGTAGCAAAAAGAGAAAAGAAAAGAAAAAGGACAAGAATAAAAGAAAATAACCCGGGATAACCGGGAAAAAGCTCCGGCAGCCTCAAAACTGCCGGGGTTATTCCATAATTTCTCATTTCTGAGAGATTACACATATCGGGGCGAGTTACCGTCCCTGTCGGTGGTGATTGCCGCGCGGCAGAAAATATAAGGAACCCGGGGAGTGCTTTTCTCCTGCTTCGGCGGGAGATAAGAGAAGCCGGAGGTACTTATATAGCCTTTTGAGGGTTTGGAGCCTTCTGATTTTACAAAGGTGTAAAAGTTGACTCAGGTATTCCAATTAAAATATCTAGGTTTGGAGCCTTCTGATTTTACAAAGGTGTAAAAGGATCTCGATTGCATGGTCCATATCATCATTGGTTTGGAGCCTTCTGATACAAGGCGTAAAAGGAAGTCACCAATGGACGTAGATGCCGATGAGGTTTAGGGCCTTCTGATTGTTAGAATTTTCGTGTTTAGGCAAAAATATATCGGGGCGAGTTACCGTCCCTGTCGACGATGGATTTCGTGCGGCAGAAAATATAAGGAACCCGGGGAGTGTTTTTCTCCTGTTTCGGCGGGAGAAAAGAGAAGCCGGGTGTACTTGTATGACCTTTGAGGGGTTCAGAGCCTTCTTTGCAAAGGTGTAAATGTAAGGATATGAAAAAACCAGGAAGCATAGAGGTTTGGAGCCTTCTGATTTTTAGAGTTTTCGTGTTTAGACAAAAAATATACCGGGGCGAGTTACCGTCCCTGTCGGCGGAGATTGCCGCACGGCAGAAAATATAAGGAATCCGGGGAGTGCTTTTCTCCTGCTTCGGCGGGAGGAAAGAGAAGCCGGGTGTACTTATATAGCCTTTGAGGGTTTGGAGCCTTCTGATACAAGGCGTAAAAGGAAGAGATACGGTCGCTTGATCGAGCGAAAGGTTCGGAGCCTTCAGTTTGCAAAGGTGTAAAAGCGATGCTGCAATATTTCCAGATACCAACAAGGTTTGAAACCTTTAGAATTTACAAAGGTGTAAAAGGGAAATCGTGTATTGGTATCGTCCCGTGGAGGTTTGGAACCTTTAGAATTTACAAAGGGGTAAAAGTTAAGGATAAAAAGCTGTATCGCAATAGCAGGTTTGGAACCTTCAGTTTTAGCTTTTTCAAATGCGGTAAAAGGTAACGGACAAAACTATCCGCGAGGAAGTTTGGAATCCTCTGACTAAAGGAACAAAGACCGAAGATACAAATAACTAAGTGAATATACCGGGGCGAGTTACCGTCCCTGTCGATGGAAATATCCAAGCGGCAGAAAATATAAGGAACCTGGGGAGTGCTTTTCTCCTGCTTCGGTGGGAGATAAGAGAAGCCGGGTGTACTTGTATGACCTTTTGAGGGTTATACCTTCTTGTAAAGGTGTAAAAGTAAGAGCTTTGGACTCGTGATGGTTTGGATCCTTCTGATTTTTAGAGTTTTCGTGTTTAGACAAAAATATATTCGGGGCGAGTTACCGTCCCTGTCGGTAGATAAATCTAATCGGCAGAAAATATAAGGAACCCAGGAAGTATTTTTCTCCTGCTTCGGTGGGAGGATTGAGAAGCTGGGTGTACTTATATCCTTTGAGGATTTGGAGCCTTTTGGATTTACAAAGGTGTAAAAGTTCAACGTCAGTTTTGAGTGCCGTTGTGAGGGGTGGAGCTTTACAAAGGCGTAAAAGAAACACGTCTTGCTATGATTTCGGGCTTCTGATTGTGGAAGATACATGGGGAATATGGTATAATCACGAAAGTATAACTAAATAGGAAGTGTAGGATGTTGTTTCTTTCCGCTCTCTAGTTTTTCACGAAAGAGGGTGATGCCAATGAATACGTTGGAAGTATTAACTTTGCTTCTCGTTGTTTTTGCGGCATTGACGTATATCGACGATCACAATAAAAAGAAATAAGCATCCCGGACTCGGCAAAGTTTTGAGATGCTTAAATCTTAAATACTACTGAGGGCGAAATCGGAAGCAACATCCCGATTTGCTTTCTAATTAGATTATACATGCGGGGACTTGATATTTCAAGTCCCTTTTTGGTTTTTGCAACAAGCCGGAAATTGTGATAAAATAGATGAGGTTAGGAATATAGGATGTTGTCTTCTGATTTTTGCTTTAGTCCCTCCGGATATTTCACAAAGGAGGGGTGCCTATGAACACACTCGAAGTTCTCACTTTGCTGTTGGTCGTTTTTGCGGCTCTGTCGAACATAGATAAAAAGTAACAAATTGAACACGCATCCTTAACAGGCCCAAACTGTTAAGGAATTAGCAGGAGGGGCGATCGGAGACAACATCCCGATTTGTTCCTAACTCAATTATAACTATGGGGGCTTGGTTTTTCAAGTCCCTTTTTGATTCTGGAGAAGGGATACGTGGAGAAAACACGGATCGCGCGGAGCTTGTGAGCCCGGCGGAACTCCGGAAGGAACGTGTTGCAATCAGGGGGAGAGCATGCTATAATTTGTGTTGTCATAAGTATTTTTATTATGGTGTCACCTCGTTCCTGTTGTCAGAGTGGGTAAGCGGCGAAAGCGTCATAAGGATAAGGTGATAAAAACCAAAACGAAAACCTCGGTAGTCGGCTCTACCGGGGTTTTCTCCTTCGTTATGTATTTTGCTTCGGTGGAGTGTTTCTGAAGTTAGTCTTTGATTTCTTGCGGAAAATATGCATATTGCAATTCGGATTATCATATGATATAATGCTACTAAAGAACCGTAAGGATAAGGTGATAAACACCAAAACGAAAACCCCGGTAGTTGCACCTACCGGGGTTTTCTCCTCCGCTATGTATTTTGCTTCGGCGGAGTGCTTCCGAAGTTAGTCTTTGTTGTCCGATTTCTTGTCTAACCATTTGCAAATATAGTGACTAAGTACATTTGCGACGATAGAAACAAGAATCCCGTAAGGATAGTTCGTAATAAACACCCCCTCCCTGATGTCAGTTTGGGATGCGACAACACCTATATTATATCATAAGAACCTCTGTTCGACAAATTTCCCCGATCTAAAAACCGGGGGTTTACGCGACATACCAGAGGCTCTTTTTTCGTGCAGCTTTCGCCTGCCCGCTGTCAATCCGGAGTTTCCCTTCCTTGACGGCGCATCCGCAGGAAATCCTTTCCCTAAATCCCTTGTCTGACTCCTATTTTTCCGCTATAATATTTCATATCTGAGAGATAATAAGTTTTTTCTGATTTTGTTCCAAGTTATTTGACATACACGGATAAATATAATATAATAATAACAAGAAAGACAAATGTAGTTTTCAGATAATTAAGAAAGAGAGGAGTGTTTCTATGATGAAAAGACGAATAGCAATAATTATATCGTTGTGCCTTATGTTTGGCGGGTTGATCGGAGTGGATGTGACATATAACTCTGCGGATACCGGAGTGTCGTTTGCCCTTGGGACGAACGGCGGAAGCTACAGTCATATTCAGACCTACGGAGACACCGCAGGAAGGATTACTTACACGGGCGGGTACCCGACGCTGGTGCTTGGTACGCGGGGGCAGGCGAAGCGGCTGGAGGAGATCGCAGTAAAGCTTCGGAATAACACGGGTTATTCCGGCGGCATCACCTATCAGGCATACCGCCAGACGTATGAGTGGACGGACTGGGTAAGTGACGGACAGCGGGCAGGAACCCACGGGCAGGCGAAGCGGCTGGAAGGAATCCGGATCAGGCTGACCGGGGAGCTTGCCAAGCACTACGATGTGAGATACCGGGTGCATATCCAGACCTACGGCGATCAGCAGGGATGGGTGTATAATGGCGCGTATGCCGGAACGAGAAACCTCGGTAAGAGACTGGAGGAGCTGCAGGTACAGATCGTTCCGAAGGAATCGAAGAATGCAAGCACGAAGGAAGAGTCGGTATCCTACCGGGTACACAGACAGACCTACGGATGGGAGCCGCTGGATGTGTCAGACGGTACGGTAAGTGGAACGACCGGGCAGGCAAAACGCCTTGAGGGTATCCAGATTTCGGTGTCGGGTAAGTATTCGGGATCGGTAAAGTACCAGACGCAGGTGCAGACCTATGGTTGGAACGGCTGGAAGAGCGATGGGGTAACTGCGGGTACGACCGGGCAGGCAAAACGCCTTGAGGCGATTCAGATTTATCTTACCGGAGAGGTTGCAAACTACTACGATATTTATTACCGCGTTCATGCGCAGAGCTACGGCTGGATGAACTGGGCGGCAAACGGGCAGAAAGCAGGTACAGCGGGACTCGCAAAGAGACTTGAAGCGATCCAGATCGTGCTTGTGAAAAAGACGGACAAGGCTCCGGGAGCGACGTTTAACGGCGTGACTTCGGCAGCCTCGGCTTGCTATGTGTCCCTGCGGTCAGAGAGCAACAATGTTCTGACGGCGCTTGGAAACCACAGCGGCGGAAGCGGCACGGGGGATACGGTCAAGGGCGATACTGGCAAGGATAATGGGAACACGGGCGGCACGACGGACATCCCGGCGCCTCCGGTATGCGATCACGATTTTTCGGTCGTGACGCTGGCGGGGTATAAGTGTTCCAAGTGCGGCGAGCAGAAGGCTTATTATCACGACTGGGAAGTATTATACGACGGCTTGAAAGACAAGACCACGGGCGATTTCTACGCCTGCAGTCATTCTTCGTGGGAAGTGACGTCCCTTGGGTTTAGATGCAAGTCCTGCGGCGGAGAGATCAAATGCTCCGGGCATAACTGGGTAGGGCAGGAACCGAATGAGAACACTGGGGTTACACATGAGTTTTGCAAGTATTGTGATACAGATATCACAAAAGAAGGAACAACAAAGTCAAGCCATCGTTGTCCTTCGACGGGTTTAAGTTCTACAAAGGGGTTTGAGACTCGCCACGAATACCGCACCTCAGCGTGGGTTTGCAGCGGGGGATGCGGGGTGGATATTCGACATAATTCCGAGAATAATACCTATTCTTACGTGACCGATTTGCCAGATCAGAAGGGCGAGACGTGGATTGTAAAACTCGGAACTCCATCCCGAACGGTTCTTAATTCGTTGAAATACGAAACAATCTGGGAGTAGAAGATGCTCAGATGGGATAAAAAGAGGGGCGGTAGTAAAATTGCTGCCCCTCTTGCTGTGCCGTTTAGTGTCAAAAGAGAAAAATAAAAAAGGGTACTACCATACCAGCGGCTGCATAAAATGCAGCTTATGTTATAAAGATTCACACACTGATATGGGTTTACATACCCAATAACTTCTAATAACAATCTACCATATATTTTTTTGAAATACAAGAGAAAAAAACAGCGTTGACATAGCCTAATATCCACAACATAATAAAAACACAAAACGAAAAACAGATTGACATAATCGTGTGTATGCGATATAATAAAAATACAGATACACTTATTGCTACAATCTCCTTATAACCGCCCTTATTCCAACAGAGTAGGGGCGGTTGCTTTATTACCCTGCGGAGGCGGTTGCGATATATAGAGGATATATTTTCTGTAATATGTTATAATATAAAAAGGATGTTGCCTAAACGGTAGGATGGTTGCTCTCCAATCTGGGAGTACAAGCCCAGTTTACATAGATGGTAAATTGTGCCGCAGTTTCAGAAAAGGAGATTTTGCCAATGATAACGATGTCATACGAGGCTTTGATCGCTCTGATCGCATTTTGCACCGGAGTCGGTTACAGGCTCGGCAGAGATATACAGAAAGCAAAAAAGTAATCGTCCAATGCGAATGGAATAACGATTACTTTTTTGAAAAATAAAAAAATGTAATTTCGGAGCAACCGCTTGCTTTGCGGTAACATCCTCTTGTTAAGGTGATTATATCACATTGCCAATGTTGTGTCAAAATGGAATTTCCGTGTAAATAAGATTATTTTCCTTCAGACTAACGGCAACAAGTGTTGCTTTTACTTTGTAGGGGATCTGTTTAAAGCCAATAAAAAAGAAGCATTTTTTTCGTTTGTAAAATTCTGCACATATAGCTATGACGCTTGTATTTTATGGAATATATTGATTTTTCACTCATTTTCTCATATAATATAGGTGTAAATACTGATAGTTCTTGAATGAAAAACGCGAAGAGATTATCAAGGAAGAACATAAAGGCAAAGTCCTAAGTGTCAAAGATTTTAGGATGATGCCTGAGAGGATTTTTCCTCTGTACGTGCTTATCTTGTGACACTTATGGATAAGGAAAAGGAGGAAAAAATGACACGCATATTTGTAGAAACACCTATGTTTACAAAAAAATGGCATGAGCTTGGGCTAAATGATGATGATTTAATGGCGTTACAAAATCGACTATTAGAAAATCCGAAAGCTGGAGATGCTATAAAAGGTACTGGTGGTCTTAGGAAAATAAGAATACCATATCAAGAACATGGGAAAAGAGGAGGTGCCAGAGTTCTTTATGTAGACATTGAAATCAAGGAAAAAATTCACTTAATCAATGTTTACACAAAAAAGGAACAAACGGATTTGTCGGCAGAGGAGAAAAAAGCCTTTGCTGCCATCATTCAAATCTTAAAGGAGGAATAAAACTATGGGTGATTTATTTAGTGATACCATAATAGGTCTATTGCAGGCAGTTAATATCGAAAAGGGATATATTCCCGTTGAAAAAATTTCTAATCTGCCAGCCGAAACCTATCGTGTGCCAAAATCTTTTGAAGAAGCGAATCCAATTTTTGTTTCTCCAAAAGAAAAATGTGTAATGTAAAAGAAATAAAGCTCCGTTATGTGCGGGGCTTTATTTTTTATTATTTTTCTTCAGACTAACGGCAACAAGGGCTGCTTTTGCTGCAAATCTACATTTCTGGAAAAGATCCTAGAATCGTTTGACATATCTGGATAATTATGATATTATAATAATGTAAACACACTCCGCTTTTGGTGTTTTCTGCCTCTGCTCCGCAGGGGCAGTTTTTTTACGCTTGAATTAACAAAACCAAACATATATCATCATTTCTCATAAATAAGTCATAACAAAATCAATAAAACGGTTGACAAATTAACAAATTGATGATATTATAAATCCATAGCAATACAAAGTTAAGAAAATGTTATTAAAAAGGAGCGATAAGTATGGGTGTAAAAAACTTTAAAGAATTTAGATCTCTGCTGCGGAAAGGCATTGGGACAAGAACCCAGAAGGAGTTTGCAAACGAGGTCAATATGGCGGAGCCGACAATCAACAGAATGTTAAATGCAGAGGAGATATCGCGACCGAGAAAGGCGACGCTAGAGAAACTTGCGCCGAAGATGCGCGGGGTGACTCTGAATGACCTCTTGACTGCCTGCGGGTACGAAAAAGAAAGTATCGAGGAAATGGTGTCTGCGGTGGTGGACGATATTAAGAGATGCTTGGATTTTTGCTGTAACATTAAGCTGCTTCAATCGTTTGAGATACTGCAGGAGCGACTGCGAGAATATATAGGTTCCGGAGCCGGAATCGAGATCAAAGAAAAACCAAGCTCAAAAGTAAAGGCTTTGAGTGCAGGGGCGGAATCAACGGCTGAAATCACAGTATCGTGGGAATGTGATAAATACGCATGTAAGTGTAAGGCAGAAATTTATTATATCGAGAGTACGGAAAGGGTATATTATTTATTTGGATATAACATCATTGAAAATACGCAGGAGGAGAGAGTGCTTAGCGATCTTGATGCAAAGAAGATTCTTAAATGTATATTCCCTAATACCGAAGGAGAAATGGTGCGAAACCATATTAAGGGCTTTGGGTTCTATGTCGATGGCACACCGAAGGGATTTATTGATTTCCTTGCAGAGCATAGTGACGTCCTCGCGAAAATGAAGATGGCAAGTCCGAACGCCCGGTGTTTAGCCCGGTATTTGGATGGAGATTGCGAGGCGTTTAACGAATATGCACAGGAGGAGTATGATACCTGTGGTCCTTGTGCGCTGATCTCGGATATAATGACCGCGGAAAGCGAGTTAAAATTCCGGTACTATGAAAAAGACGTCCGGATTCCGGAAGAAGAACAAAACGCGTGTATAATCTGCGAGGATAATGGTAGGGGAATAGGGAATAAGTTGACCCGCTACCTCTATGCTTGCGCGAAAACATTGGGATTAAAAACCTTCGGGGCTGTGGTATATAATACCTGCTACTGTGAGGATTCTGCGTTTGTATATAATACAGACACCTTCGGGAAGAATAAAGTGACCGAGTGATTGACTATCCCGGAAGAAAAGATTAAGAGCCTCCGATATGAAGCGTAGCCCGTCATTATCCCTCATTTCGGAACAATCTTGTTTTTTAAGGGATTTTGACATCTTCTTGTGACCACGGTATAATAAAAACACAAATGTATTTTGCTCTGGAGTTTGTTTTTCCTTCGTATGAGGAATCGTGATTTCCAGACGGCAGAAAGGAGGCAAAAAATGGTGACAGAGAGCATTTTTCATAATTTTGTGGTTAACGATGCGGAAGGGGCAGAACGGATCGCGGAGGTTTTAGATGCCTCAATGTCAGAAACGACGAAGGGCGGCTTCGCTACATTAAAGAAAGATGGAATTGACTTCACATATGTTTCCGATCCGGAAGAATTAAGGGAGCTTGTGGAGAAATGGAAAAAGAACGTGGTGCATTTTACTCCTTCGGAGGGAGAATCCACGACATTCACACCGCTTGACATAAGTGGAGAAAAATAGTATAATAAAATAAATTGTGAGTTAATAATCTGAATTTCACGAGGAAAAGAGAGGGTAGCAGGCATCCCTCTCTTTTTTTAGTCCTTCTCGTCGTCCGGGTTGATTAGATCATGTTCGGTCAATTTGCTTTCTCCGGAGCGCAGGCGCTTAATGCGTCTTTCTAGTTCCGCAATGTTCTTTGTGTTCTTTGGGCTGAAAAAATCGTTCTGCTGTTCTTCTGTGGTTGTATCTCCCTTCTTTCGTTTCTTGCTATTATATCACACTTGCCAAAAGGTATGAATCCCGCGAAAAAAATACTGTTGAAAACCACTAGGCTAAATTGACATATACAAAAGTATATATTATAATAGAAACATAAATAAACGATATGGTATGATCTCTTGATGCGAGAAATATAGGGGAGAAAGAGGAGACAGAAATGAATATAATGACATACTTTCCATTGTTCAGATGGAAGAAATCCGGACAGGGTTTGAACATGGGTTAACCGTGGAACAGGTAAGTGTTTATGCAAAGCCGGAGCTTACGGCACCTTCATATAATTACGGGTGCGACAACCGCAACAATCAAATGCGGGAAATTCGCCTCGGCTTAGAACACGGAATTTCGGTCGAACAGGCGAAGGTCTGTGCAAACCCGGAGTTTGATTATGGGCAGGTATTGGAACTCCGACTTGGATTTGAACATGGGCTTTCGATCGAACAGGTGGGCGTTTACGCAAAACCGGAGTTTACTGCCTGCGATCTTGACTGTGGTAATGATAATCAAATGAAGGAAATTCGGCGGGGGCTTGAGTGTGGGCTAACAATGGAACAGGTTAAGTTTTATGCCCATCCGGAAATTAACTTCCTTCTTATGGAAAGTCTCTGGAAGGGGTTTGTACATGGCGTTTCCATCGAGCAGATACGCCCGTTTGTCGAAAAAGGGCTTGATTATGCACTCGTTAAGGAAGCGTGTCTGGGCTTTGAGCATGGACTTACCGCCGAGCAGGTGGAATTTTATGCAGCACCGAAATTTAGCCCAAATCTCGGGGGAGCCAGCAATCAGCTTGAGCAGATTCGCTTGGGTTTTGAGCATGGACTTACGATGGAACAGATCGAGGTCTATGCGAACCCGGAATTTAAGTGGCCTCAAATGAGGGAAGTTCGAGAAGGTTTTGAGAGTGGGCTTACTTTGGAGCAGGTCGGTTACTATGCAAAACCGGAATTTAATTCTCTTCAGATGCAGGAAATAAGAAAAGGCTTTGCTGAGGGGCTCTCTATGGAGCAAGTAAAGGCTTACGCTGATCCTAGAGACGATTTTGAAAAAATGGCAGAGATCAGAGAAGGATTGAAGATCGGGAAATATGCTGTGATTTCTCCGTCTGAAGAAAAGTTCAATCCTATGGACTTTGATCTTGAGAAACTGACGGATATCATCGAGGAAGAAAAGAACGGAAAATAGTGGGTTAGAACGGATAAAACAGGAGGAAGGAATGAAGCAAAAACCGCTGGCAAATTGACATATAAAAGAGAGTATATTATAAACAAATAGGACGAGAAAAAACTCTCGGAGAATATAGAAAGAGAAAAAGGAGTAAAAATGAGTGGCATAATGACGTTTTACCGACAAAATTAGCGTAAAGCCCCTTGTTTCAACTATGGGGATATAAGCTAATCAGCTTTTGCCATATAACATAATCTATGATATAATAATAACATGCAAACGATGATTTTTAGAGGTGTTTATGCAGCTATCAGAAACCGTAAAATTATATCCGGACAGATTCCAAAAGGAATTGATCGAGTCTGCCATGCAGGAGTATGTTGCCTGCGTGAACAGGATTGTTTCGGATGCCGTAAGCGGTATCTCCATCGCAAAGCTGTCCTCTGCCGGAGTGGATGCAGCACTTCCATCGGCTTTGAAAAACCAATGTATCCGTGATGCAAAGTCCATTATGAAAAAGCACTACAAAGCCTGTCACTCGGCGGTAATGAAAAACCGCAGGCTTGCGAAAAATGGAAAGCTTCTCCGGGTAACGGCTCCTGCCCTTCCGGTCGTGAAGAAGCCATGTTGTTATATCAACAATCAGAACTTCAGAATCGTCGGAGACAATATCGAGTTCCCGGTACTGATAAACGGAAAGTCGAAACGCATTTCCGTAAAAGCTAAAATAACAGAGCATCAAAAGGAGCTTTTTGCGACAAAGGTTCTTGGAACTATGCGTGTTGTAAAAAAGAACCGCAAGTTAGTCGCTCAGGTCGTATATGATACGGAAGAAGCATCTACGCCAGAAGAGGGCAACATCCTTGGTATCGACCTTGGGATCAAGTGTCCCGCGGTCAGTTTTTGTTCTGACGGAAGCGTAAAGTTCTATGGTAACGGCAGAAGGAACAAATATATGCGGCGGCATTATGACTACCTCCGCCAGAAGGCACAGAAGGCGAAGAAGCTCTCTGCGGTTATCCGCCTCCGGGACAAGGAACAACGGGTAATGAAAGACCTCGATCACAAACTGAGCCGACAGATCGTTAACGAAGCCGCCTCGCATAAAGTATCCGTCATAAAACTGGAGCGTCTTGATAACATCCGCTCCGCGGCAAGAAAAAGCCGTAAAAACAATCACAGCCTGCATAGCTGGTCATTCTATCGTCTGTCACAGTTCATAGAATATAAGGCAAAGCTCGCAGGCATAGCCGTTGAGTACGTGAATCCTGCATATACAAGCCAGAAATGTCCGGTCTGCTGGAATGTGCAACATGCAGACGACAGAGATTATATCTGTCTGTGCGGGTATCATACCCACCGCGATCTGCTTGGGGCAATAAACATCTGTAACTCAACTGAGTATGCTGGTAACAGGCATACTGCACAGGGGGCTATATGTCCTGCCCTGTGATGGGTGATGGCGCACCCGCATCCTGTACTGCGACCTATCAGAAATGAACTGGTCAGCCGATACGCTCGGTAGGTAACAGGAATCCCCTGTCTTTAGATATGGGGAGCGTCAATGGGCTTCACTGAAGAATGATAGCCGGGTGGTAGCAAGAAGCTATCAGGTAGGCGATGAATGGGGTGGGGGATGGATGGTTGAAGAAGGGGAAGTGGACTATGGGAGCACTGATTTATTTAGTATGTTATATAGATTCTCTATTGCCTACGTGCGTTGGGTTCATACAAAGAGCGAGCTTGCAGAACAGATACAAAACCTTGAGAAAAAATATGGAGAATTGAGGGAAGAGGAAGTGGAAATCTTCCCCTGAGGAAGGATTGACAAGCTCCCCCTGCTGTTAGGGAGGGGGCCGTCAACAAGAGCAACCGACAAAATGACACATATAAATAATCGTATAACAATAATGTCACAAACGAACGGTGCTAATAAGATAAAAATTTGCAATTTGAACGGGCATAGAAGATAGGAGGACTGTATGAAGATAAAAAAGATTTTGCTGAAAGCTATTATAATTGCTTTGGTGATCGTTTCCATCTACATTGATTATAAGGTGATAACATCCGATGCTCCGACTTGGGCGAAGTATGTATGGCTGACTAAATAAAATAAAACACTATTGCTTGATATATACAAATGTCTGCGATACAATAATATCATAAACACACAAGTTGCTTTAATCTCCCCACGACCGCCCGGCCTCCTTTGGAGGAAGGGCGGTCGTGCTTTTGAGAAAGAGTGAGACGCTGCAATTTGGAACAGAAGGTGCGTTTTGTTATACTTTATTTCAGAGAGATTACGAATACGAGTGTGCGATTAACATATATGAATATGCACAAAACATGTTTTTCGTGAAGTGGTCATAATATAGGATGTTCAGCATATATAATAGTGGGGCGATCGTGCGTTAGGCGAAAATGATTGACAAAATTCTAGGGACTTTGCTATTATAATAGTTACTTAGACGTTTTTTCTATGAAATGTAATTTTTGGCAGTAAATATGTAAAAATTGTCTGAGGCTAGCACGCAATTTTTGTATTTTTCTATTTTTGGAGGTGTGCTTATGGGGAATATTATAGAAAGGAAATTTTCGGGAGAAAAAATGGAGGTAAAAGACAGAATCAGCACAGAGGAACTGCAAAAAAGATATACTCATATCTGGGATAACATTAACATTAACAAGAATAATTCTTTCTCTCAGAAAGAGGCTATTCTTTTGGCGAGAACTATCGTTTTAGCACTAAGGAAAGCTATGGAAATAGAAGCTGTGAAAGATGTTCCGGCACAAACGCCAATACTGGGACTGGTAAAAAGTCTTGGCTTTGACGTCTATAAAGATAGTTCACTTCCTGAAAATATATCAGGGCGAATTGAAGTTGTTGGAAGAAAAAGAATCATTCGTGTAAATCCAAGGGAACCTTGGGGACATCAACGATTCGTGATAGCGCACGAGCTAGGACATTTCTTAATGCACTCAGGGCTGAGTATAGAAGACGGTGACGATCAAGACAAGTATAAGGACGACTATACGAAAAATCCTAAAGAGTCACTATATTTTGCAGAGGTAACTAAACCAGCGAGAAATAGTTTGAAAGAAAAATGCGCAGATGCTTTTGCTGCGGAGTTGCTAATGCCGCGAGATTTATTTATTCAACGATATTTGTTTTATTCTACTGATAAGAAATTTAATCCTACCAAAAACAGAATTATAACAATAAGATGTTTGTCTCAAGCATTTCGGACGAAAACATCAAGTATAGAGCGGCGTATACAGGAGATTATGCCAGCTTAGTAGAGAGGAGAAAAATAATAGATGAGTTGCGAAAAAGGGAATGCTTCTCAAGGGGATATACAAGGGGGTTCTCAAGACGGAGGAGAATCGTCTCAAGAACAAGAAAAACAGTCTCAAGAAGAAAAAAACAAAAAAGAAATAAAAAGGACTGCCCGTATAAACGAATTAGAATTTGGCGGTTCGATATATGATCCACATTATAGAAGTTATGATGCTCAGGTTAACATGAGATCTGTTTTATATTCGTATATTATAAAGGAATATAGCCTGGGGCTACATAAAGATCTGAAAAACAAAAGGGTTTTGAAAACAATTTTTTTTCTCGGTAATTATTGCTATTCTTCTTGCTATAACTGTAATATTTATAGTTGCTCTTTTTAAGAGCTTTTCGTTAATAAAAACAACGCAAAATAAAGACAATGAATTTGTTCTTTCTTTGTTGCTACAGGCGGTAACAGCCATTGCGGCTGCACTTGCGTCGATACTTGTTCTTCCTAAAATAATCGCGAATTATTTATTCAATCCTAAAGAAGAACATGCTATTAGAACGATGATCGAAAAAATACAGAGATATGATACTTCTATGATACCTAAAGAAGCAGAAAGAATAGAGGTAAGCAAATATGAGGATGAAAAAGGTAATCTGGATAACGAAGATCCGAGTGAATTAGAGGATTTGGCGGAAGCTGGGGCGACTCAAGAAGATCTTCCGGATAGTTCGCAGAACAAGGACGCCTCTTCGGGTAATAATGCTCCGGTGGATGACACGCCGTTGGACGGAGGGACTTCTTCTGGAAATAACACTCAGGAAAGTGAAGCCCCAAAGAAAGATAATCCGCAGAACGAGGACGCTTCTTCGGGTAATAATGCTCCGGTGAATGACACACCGTTGGACGGTGGGACTTCTTCTGAAAATAACACTCAGGGAAGTGATGTTCCACAGAAAGATAATACATCTCAAGAAGATGATGCGCCTTGTGACGATGGAGATTCGCGGGAATAATAAAATAAAAAGTAATCGCTTTGCTAAGGCATTAGCGATTATTTTTTTGCGAAAAAACATCTGAAAATGGAAAAAGTAACCGCTTCTCGGCGCCTGCCTACGAAGCAAGAATAATTGACATACACAAATGAATATGATATAATAACAACAAAAAACGACTATTATACAATATTAAATAAAAAAGGAGAAATGTAAAAATGAAAAAAAGAAAAATAGGTATTATTGTTTTGATCGCGTTAGTTCTTGTAGCGGGAGGTTATAAGAAGATGTTGGTGGAAATAGAACAGGAGGCTAAAAATACTACTCTTCTTCGAGAAACTACATATGAATTAAATCGTAATATGATTACTGTCAGTATGTATCCATCCAAAGCATGTTTGGATACAATGAAACAGAAAGGAATTGTGGAACATTTCAAATATAATAATTTCCCTGCTGATAAATATAAATATACTGTTAATATTTATGATCCTAATGATGGTGATTCCGGTAAGGCAGCATATACGATTCTTTATGAAAAAGAGCTGGCGGGAACAGGAGAAGACACTCTTAATATAAAGCTGGATTGAGAAGGAAAGGGAAAATAATATATATTAGAGGATTTTACGGAGGAAGAAATCGAAGCGTATAAAACATTGCTGGATAAGGCGGGAAAGGATATCGTGGAGATTTGTAGAGGCTTATCCTGTGGAGGAAAAGGAAAATGATGCAATTTTTAATAATTGTATGAGCTTAGTCAGGCACTATCAAAAAATGGTTCAATAAGAAAAGTCAAGCATTATATTATGCTTCAAATGAACGCGATCAAGATAAAGGAAGAACAGTACCAAGAAGATGTGAGGGAGGCAGAAAGAAGCCTCGCGGATGTAACTCCGGCAGCTCCGGCTCCAACTCCTCGGAAAGATGTTTTTGCCGGAATAGAAAACTTTGCGTCATCCCTTAATGAAATGGATGCTTTGATTCATAAATACAATGAACCTAAAAAGAAAGGGAAAAAGAAAAAATAGCCCAAATAGGAGGAATAGTCCATGGAATTATTACCGTATTATAGCGAAGACGACATGAATAAGATTATAAAAAATACTCGACAGGGGTTCATGGAAGAGATTTTAGAGGAGCTAGACGAATGTTATCCTCCAGAAAACCAGAAAATTCCAAAATGTGATTTCAAAAAAATTCTTTCAAATATTATTAAAAAGAAGGAAATTTCTTTCGAGAGTCCAGAGAGTGTCGAAAAAGATTTGGAAGCAATATATGATAAGAAATATAAAAACGAAATTGCTAAAAATTGGAAAATAATTGTAAGAATATATAATTCTTCAAAAACTATGGAACCAGATGATATAGCAAAGAAAATAGTGGAAACGCTTGGTTATGAGCAGACGGTTGAAACATTTTCCGTTATTGTATCCATTAAAATCCATGATGACAGGATCTATGAAGATAACAGGAATTGGATAAACTCTGTTTATTTTGCTTCAAAAGCTTACGATTCAGGGGCAACAACTTGGTCCAGAGAAAATCCGGTAATTTATGCCGGACTTGATGATATCCACACAGAGTATATTAACCAAATTCTTACCGCACTGAGAAAAATGGAAAAATAAACATTGTTCCTACAAAACGGCTTGCCCCGAATTAGTTCTCGCTTGTCCGGGATACTTCGGAGGAGAAGGGATCGGGACGATTTATATTCCGATAAAATATTGTCCCGAGTGCGGCAGAAAACTTGGAAAAGACGAAAATTGCGATGAATAAAGAAAGTTTGGGTACGGTCAATGGTAGAAACTGTGAGTGAGAGCGGAAAAGGAGTGGGTAAATATGTGTAAGAATTGTTTTGAGGATGGTTCAAGGAAGGAATCGACTACAAGTATAACCATAGAGAAAAATAACCATCGGATCATAATTCGCAATATTCCCTGCTTTCTCTGTTTGTCCTGCGGGGAAAAAATAATCTCTGATGATGTATCTTCGCGGGTAGAAGAACTCTACCAACAGGCAAAAACAACCGCGCGGGAAATGTCGATTGTGGAGCATTGAGGAGGGATCGGATGCAAAATATTCCCGAGGAACATCTTTGTTTCACGAGGAAAAATTTCGTTCGGGCAGGATATATATTTGATGCCGCAAGAGAGGAATCCTCTGCGAGAGAATAAATAGTAGTCGTTATGCTTCATATGTGAGGGATAACGACTATTTTGTTGTCATTTTTTTGGGGTCAATTGACATAAAGAGCTATGTATAGTATAATAAAAACACGAGTGAAACACGGACTAAAATTAGATGTAAGCAGGGGAGAGGAGGACAATTATGGAACTGAATGACCAGATAAAACGCTGGAATAAGATAGTGGGGACTGATGCCCCGGACGGAGAAAATGGTTACAGAGTGCTTTTAAAGAGAAGAGATTTAGGATATGAGATAAATAAAGCAAATAAAGACATAAAGAACGCATTGGTTTATGATAATAACGGGGACTATGCAAGGGTATATCTCGAAGAATACTTGAACGAGCATTTGCGCGATAGTTCGATATCTCTTGAGGAGCTTGCAATCAATCCGGAGGCTATGCATCTTGCTTTGGATGCAAAAGCTCTTTATGATTTGGTGTCAAATAGTGGGGCAAAGGAGAGGGTTGTTGAAGCAGCAAAGAGGCTTATGGAAAAATATGGGCTGGGTTGTTCTCTGGAGCCTATCACGATCGCAAGGGTAAGAAGTGAGGCTGAGATATGCTCTGGTGGTGGGCTATATATGAACAGGTTTTCGTCAGGGCGAAGAGGAAAGGATATTAAGCTGACGAAGAGCATTTATCAGTTTGACAGTTTCGACTCAATTATTGTATGTTGCGCAAAGGAGTGTATGGACGGCATTACGTTTGGATATGTCAACAATAAACTCAAGATAAACAACTGTTACGTGTTTATTATTAAAGACGGCGAAAATATTTATACCTTATCATATAAAAACAATTTCAGGGAAGTGTATTCGCTCTCAGACGATGCGAAAAAAGCGCTGTCTGGGGATGGCTGGCTGGATAAGGAAGATTCGGGAAAAAGGTCGTACAGAAAAATCGGAAAGTTAGAAAACCTTCCGGAAATAGATGCGCTATGGGTGGTTATGACAGCAGAGAAACTCAAAGAGAGGTTTTCTGCAGAAAAGGAGCTTCCGGATATTGAGTTATCTTATTCAAGAAGTATGATTAAATCTCCGGAATTGCCGAAGACGGAAGAATCTATTGCCGTGCAAAAGATAATGCCGAGCATAACACTTCCCAAAATAACGTTTGAAGATACGGAAGGGCTTATATATAATCGTGAGACAAAAGGGAAAAATAGCCGATATCTTGTAGAACGATATAAGGACGAGATAAATCCGAACGTGATGAATGTTGTTGCTGACTCAAATAAAGATTCTAAGGAGACACTTTGTTTGTCGGAACTGGTGTACACAAAGGATATTCTTGAGTATAAGCAGAAATTGATAGCTCGGTATAATTATGCGGAAGCTGTTGAATGGGAGTGCAAAAGGGATCGGAGGAAGAAAGAAGCTGCAATAAAGGAAAATATTTGTGAGCTAATTTCTGGGAGAGCAGAAGAAATCGTGTGTATGCAGCTCCGAGGAGAAATATGTTCGGAGGAAAAATCTTTTTTTGGAAATGTAATGACGTTTGATAAGTGGATAAGAGAAGACAGAAACACCACCTTCAAATTAGGAAATTTTGGAGGGTGGGGAAGAAAACAGGATTACAGATGTTATTTCACCCAAAAATCGCCCGGAGTCACTATATCAATCAAGCCCCGAAATGCGAAGGATATCGCTCTTGTTTGTGGAGTTGATATTAAGGCGCTTCCGGAAGAACTGAGACATTACGACAAAACCCAGAGCGAAATTGGCAGGCTGGACGGAATATCAATATCTGGTATAGTTGATCCGCTAACGTGTATTGAGGATGATTTTGACGAGCTTGATTTTAGTACCGCGATTGTCCTGTCGAAAGCAAAATATCTTGAGTTTTGTGAAAAAGCAGGGGTTCCAGCTGAAAAATTTTGGTTAAAGGAACCTCCGGCGTGCTTTTATGAAGTGAATAAGGAAAACGAATTATGTCCGGGGTGTCGTCAGTATTCTTTTGACACGCAAAAAATGGAACCTTCGTTAAAATGTCTAAAGTGCAAATGGCGGGATAAGCAGGAGGAATAAAAAATGAAAATGAGTCAAAGGAACTGGTGTGTAATACTCGCTGTGTTTGCGTTGATTGTATTGGGAGTAAATCTGAGTTCTGAAAGAACGGGATCAGGCGTATCTTGGAGAGGCGAGTATAGTACAAGGGCGATCCTGTCGAGCATAATAGATTATAATAAACAGTATAATTGCGATTCCCAAAATACTATGCCTTTAGAGGTGGCGTATGACTGCAAAGAGCTTATTCCCGGAAGGGAGTATATATTGTCGTTAGATGTTTACGAAAAGGGTGACGAAGGACTTGAGTATTTAGGGTATGTGACGAAACGGATTACGCCTTTAGATCGTTCGGGCATAGAATATGTTGCAATCAATGTTCCTGCGGAAAAGAAGGAGTATAAGGTTAATACAAGAATAATCTATTAGGAGGAGATCAAATCGGAAAAAGAAAGAGAAATTGCGGAAGACATTCTTAGGAGTGAGGAATTTTCCTCGGGGTTCCGGCTTTTTTCGGATAAAGCAACCCTTGAGGATTTTGTGATCGCGGACGAGGAGGAAAACTCCATGCCGCTGATCGAGTTTTTGGAAGAGTTTGTGCGGAGATTAAAAGAAAAATAGGAGGGAAAGTGGAGCAATGGAAGAAAAGAAGAATCCAGAGAGATTGGAATATACAGTAGAGGAATATAAAACGGAAAGAAAGAGAGGGACAATTTTTGCTTTTTTGGGATTGATCCTTATGGTGATGGCTCTTTCTGTTTTTGTGCTGATTTACGAGGCAAAGATTCTTCCGCCAAGTTTTGCGGGAAGAGTGTTTTGCTCGGCATTCCTTGTCTTAGGGCTGGGTATAGCCATGAATGGGTTGGTAATGATTTCGGCGGCGAATATAAAGCTGGAGAGATCAATAGAGGAAGATGTTAACGAGCTTGGCAAACTGGTTGATGAAGTCAAGGAAGAAGCAGAGAAGGCAGGGAAGAACTAAAGATAGGAGTGTGGACGGATGGATCGTGTTAACGGAATCGGGCGTGTAGCCGGGGGGCTTGCAATTTTTGTCTCTGCGGTAATGATGAAGGGTTTTGGTGAAACACTGGGAATAAGTGCTATATTAGGAGAGCTTTCTTTCATTTATGACTTCGCCGTTTGGACTTGTATAGCAATAGGGCTGGTGGGAACAACAATCGGAATGATAGATTTGTTGATTGGTATAGCGAATATTTCCCTAAGTAACCCCTACTATCTCCCGGTAATTGGAAGAAAAGGGAGAGCGAAAAAGGCTAAAATAAATTACATAGACAATAATAAGCTAATGGACGCAATCGAAAAAACGGTGTTGTCCCCTATTCGAGAAGTATGGGGATTGACACAGAATAAGGATTCGATATATCATCAAGAATATGTTTCTACATACGAAGGGTTAACACCGTATCTGGAAGAGATTGTTTCGGCGTTAAATGAGTGTTTAAAAGGAATAAATAAGGCAGAAAAACGCGGCGATACAGAGGAAGAAAAACGTCTTGCGGCACTTGTCGAAAGCCAGCTTTCCGGAAGTCTCGGCGCGGCGGTGGATCATATTGTTAATCAGATACAGAGTGTCCGGAAAAAGGAAATACAGCACGAAGCAGATGTTAAAGCTGCGGAGATTACTCTTTCCAAAGAGAGTCCGGTCTATTCTTCTCAAGATTCCCCTTTTGACACCTTGGATGTTCTGATGGCTCCGGAGCGTGAGAGGGAAGATCTTTTGAAAAAATATGAAGAACAATCAAAAAAGGAAGAGAATGGAAAACACGAAGATATTTCAGATTGTTAAGAATGTAGGAGGAATGTTTATGAAAATTCCACAGAGGATCGAAAAACTTCTTGAGAGAAGGGAAAAACTGGCGTTTCACTTACAAGATGTAGAAGTTCAGTTAACCGACTGGCTTACCGAAAAAGGAGCTGATTTTTCGGACACGGATATTTGTGACAGTACTATAAGTGGTTGCATGATCTATGCAGAGCCAACAACAGCGAAACAGAATGTTAGACAATATATATTAGAAAAACTTTAGCAAGGAAGCGAGAAGGGAGAAAAGAGAAAAATGACTTTTGAGGGATTTATAGCGATTATTGTGATTTTAGCGGTTTTGGAACTGTTCGGACAAATGATTTTCGGAGGAATTGCAAAGCGCAGGAGAATACGGAAAATCAAAAATCTTGCGAATCAGGAGGCGGAACTGACACCGAAGGAATTTTTCTCTCTTCGGAAGGAGGGAAAGAATTTCCCTGGGGTGTATGTTTTGCATAACAAGACTAAAAATTTGTGCTATGTAGGACAGGGGACGCAGGTTTTCAACCGGGTAAACAGCCATTTAACCGGGAAGGGAAACGGGGATGTGTATGCGGACTATAAATACGGTGATGAATTTTCCATAAGGATTATCCCGTTTCAGGGAAGCGGATATGATTCCATAAACGCCTTGGAAAAGGATACGATCTCTACATACAATGCGTTTGCGAAAGGATACAATAAGACGAGAGGAAACAAGGGGTAGGAGCGTGACGCTCCGTCCCGGTCAAAGGAGGAGGCTGCTATGGGTGATAAGGTATTTGAGTTGATGAAGGAAGAGTACGCTGCGGAAGTGGCGAAGAGAGTGGCGGAAGGAAAAGGAAAACCGGACACTCCCGAATACGAAGAGGGGTTTACCGAGGGCTTCCTTCGAGGGGCGGAATTAGCAAGGATTCGGATTGTCCGGCAGTTGGTTTCTACGAAACTGAGTGACAGCAAGATCGCGGAGGCGACAAACCTTCGGGTTGCCGAGGTAAAAGCAATCCGGGAGTCCGAAAACCGAAAGAAAAGTTGTTGACATATTAGCGGTTATACGTTATAATAAATTCGTAAACACAAGAGGAAGTAATATTTCCTCTACTCCCCAAAATAAGAGAAGAATTTTTTTTGTTTTTCTCCCCAAGATAAGCTCCGGGTATGGATTCCGGGGCTTTTCTTCATTCTTCAGGTTGACAATTCCTGCGAAATAGCTATAATAAAAACAACCCAATAAATCCCCGTGCCTCCGTTTAGGCGTGGGAATCCCTAAAGACTTTCTGCTTTGCCGCAGGAGGTCTTTTCCTTTTTGAGCGGGGATGTGTGGGGATGAGCGGATTAGGTGTAATATCCCTCGTTTCGCATGGATAACAAGCTCTCTGCCTTCGTTGACATACGCCTTAGTTTTTAGTATAATAGAGACATAAAATGATTCACCATCATAGTAAAATATTTTTGTGTAAGAAAGAGGAAGTATATAGCACTCCTGAGTGATTTTCGGTGAAGCAGGGAAATAAAAAACCTCTTCGTGGGATTGTATAAAAAGAGGGGATATAACCGCTTGGGCGTCATTATATAGGGTGGCGGATATGTGACAGTATAGAATTGTATAAGAGAGAGAAAATATAATATCTCTTCTCAAGAAAGTGTTGTAAAAAGAGCAGTAATATAGTGTTGTTTGCATTTGTATAAAAAGAGGAAGTAAAATGACAGAACTAATGCAAAAATACATCGAGGAAAAAATAGCGAGTGCGGTAAATGTCGAGCGGGAGAATATCAGCGTCCGGCTTCTTAACAAAACCGCGCTGACAGATAAAGAAATATCGGAAATCACGGGGCTTTCTGAGGGATATATAGAGAGCCTTCGGGACGAATAGGAAAGGGGATAAAAATGGGTGTATGCAGCGTTCTCGAAATGAGATTAAAAACAGAGCCGTGGCAGGAGAGTCTTATAGACAAAAAGATGGAATGCGCGAGGGCTGTTTATAATGCCACATTGTCGGAGACAATGAAAAATTACAATCGGATTATAAATACAAGAGAGTGGCAGGACGATCAAAAGAAAGTCCGGGCTTTTTATTCTGGAAGAAAAGCGGGAGAAAAAATTCCGCAAGAGATTAAAGATATTTTTAATAAAAGACAGAAGCAGTACCAAGAGGCATTGCTTACGAAATTCGGAATTGCTAAAATTGCGCAAAAGCACGCGAGATATTATAATAAAAACGTGTCGAGTAATATGGCCAGCGTTGGTATTGGCGCGCCTGTATGGTCGAGCATAGATAAATTCCTGTACGGGGATGGAAAAAAAGTGAAATATAAACGCCCTGGGGAGCTAAATTCCCTTGCTTCAAACGGCAAGAGCGGAATATTGCTCAAGCAGGATGAAAAAGGGTATTATCTCTATTTGTCTAACCAAAAGGCGAAGGCAAAACCGCTAAAGGTCTATTTATATGATACGAGAACGGACTACGATCGGGATATGATTTCTCGGAAAATTCTCATTGTACGTCTGGTTAGGAAAGCCTATGAGAACGGGTATAAATATTATGTGCAGCTTACGGTTGACGGAGCGCCATACGAAAGAACAGACGAAAAAGGCGAGCCTTTGTGTAAAAGAGGCGAAGGCAAGGTTGGTCTTGTGATTGACGGTAATAATGTTTATGCAGTATCAGATAAAGAGTCCCGCATGTTTAAACTCGACGAAAACTTCAAAGAGTACGAAAAGGCAATGGAAGAGATAGAAGCAAGAATCGAATATCTCAGAAGATTGAATAATCCAAATAATTATGAAGAAAACGGGATGATAAAAAGAGGGCGCCTCACATGGAATAAATCCTGTGAATATAAAAGAGTCGCAAAAGAGAAAAAAGAAATGACGAGAAAACGCCGGGAAACCTTGGCGATCACACAGAATGTGGTCATAAAAGAAATTCTCGAAATGGGGAACGATATTTATGTAGAGAAGAAAAGCTATCGTACCAAGAAAGAAAATTATGATCCGGACAAGAGCGATGCAGAATATTCGGTGAAAAAAATCCGTCGGAAAAAGATTCAGAATTTTGCCCCGGCCACGTTTCTTGAGAAACTAAAGACGAAGCTGGGGGATCGCGGAGCCCTTACAGAAATAAGCGGTTTTGGAGAATATTTTTATTATTGTTGTGATTCCGGAAAAGTCGAGGAAGAAAGATTTAGAAACAATAAGGTCACTCTTGATGGAAGAGTATATAATGCTTTTAGTTACAGGGCTGTTATGCTCAAAAATATAGAAAATAAAAAACTTGATGTGGAAGGGGTAAAAAAAGACCTTTCTATCATAGGTTAGCGAAATAACCGGGGCGAGTTACCGTCCCTGTCGATGGAGATATCCAAGCGGCAGAAAATATAAGGAACCTGGGGAGTGTTTTTCTCCTGCTTCGGCGGGAGGATTGAGAAGCCGGAGGTACTTATGTGGCCTTTTGAGGTTTTAGAACCTTCTTTATAAAGGTGTAAAAGGGGGGTTTATGTTACCAAACAAAAATAGAAGGTTTGGAACCTTTAGAATTTACAAAGGTGTAAAAGTGGAGTTGCTTTAGTGACGATTGATTTATTGGTTCGAAACCTTTAGAGTTTACAAAGGTGTAAAAGGTTATGGAATTAAATTCGTTGCTAAGTGTAGGTTTGGAGCCTTCTGATTTTTAGGGTTTTCGTGTTTAGACAAAAAAATATACCGGGGCGAGTTACCGTCCCTGTCGGCGGAGATTGCCGCGCGGCAGAAAATGTAAGGAACCCGGGGAGTGTTTTTCTCCTGCTTTGGTGGGAGGATTGAGAAGCCGGAGGTACTTATGTGGCCTTTTGAGGGTTTGGAACCTTTAGAATTTACAAAGGTGTAAAAGAAGTTATCGGAATGGGCATATTTTTTGTCTGGTTTGGAACCTTTAGAATTTACAAAGGTGTAAAAGACCATAGCTGTTGAACTATGTGCGTTTAATGGTTTGGAACCTTTAGAATTTACAAAGGTGTAAAAGAGAAGAAACGTGATAGTATGGGACTACGTGGTTTGGAACCTTCGGTTTTACAAGGAGTAAAGGACTTGATAACAGCGTTGGATTGAAACCTTCTTTACAAAGGAGTAAAGGTATAAGGAAAAAATAAAGGCACGAAAAGGAAGGTGCGGTTTGATAAAAAAGATTTTTGTTTGTGTATTTATAATTATATTTGCGTTGGCTGTGTCCGGAGTAATCTGGTATTTTTATATGGTTAAATCCCGGGAGAAACAGGTAGAACAGCTTCAACCGGAGAATATTGCGGAACTTTCGGACGATGATTCTATCCCGGAAGGAAGTCTTGGGTATTATATTATTGACGGCGTATATGTGCAGGAAAATCTTAAAGACCTGTATATGAAAAATTCTGATACGCGGGGATGGATTCGGATACCCGGGACAAAAGTGGATTACCCGGTGATGCAGTCCTCTTTGGAGAATGCGGACTTTTATCTCCATCGGGATTTTAATAAGAATTATTATTTTGGCGGAAGTATTTATGCGTCCGCTGAATCCGATACAGTATTTCCTTCTTCTAATGTAATTTTATACGGGCATCACATGACCGACGGCTCGATGTTCCGGCAGATAATGAATTTCGAGGATGAGTCCTATTACGAGAAAAACAAGGTAATATGGTATCAGACTTTGGACGGGCTTGGTAAATATGAGGTAATTGCCGCTTACCGGACTTCTACCCACGACGGAGATTTTAAGTTTTGGGAATATATAAACCCGAATAAGCAGGAGTTCGATACTTACGTGGAAGAAAGCCGAGAGAAAACGGGATATGTCCCAAGAGAATCGGCGGAATATGGAGATAAGTTGATTTCTTTGGTCACATGCGCTTATCACACTTACAACGGGAAGTTTGTGGTTGTAGCAAAGAGAGTGGAATACAAGGGGATCGACAAAACGAAAGAACCGATAGCGGTGTTAAATACAAAATGATATCCTTTATACATGAGGGATAACAAACGGGGCGAGTTACCGTCCCTGTCGGCATTTTTGATCGGCAGAAAATATAAGGAATCCGGGGAGTGTTTTTCTCCTGCTTCGGTGGGAGGAAAGAGAAGCCGGACGTACTTATATAGCCTTTGAGGGTTTGGAACCTTTAGAATTTACAAAGGTGTAAAAGGAAAAATTGGACGAGTTATATCGTGCCAGAGGTTTGGAACCTTTAGAATTTACAAAGGTGTAAAAGCAGACAAGAGCTTTAGAGCTTATAAACAAATAGGACGAGAAAACCCACGGTTTTAACCGCGAGGATGATAGTCCCATGTTAGGAGAGATAAACGAATGCAAAAAGGCATTAAGTTCCGGGCGTACCCGAATAAAGAACAAAAGAATTTAATAGACCGGACGCTTGGATGCTGCAGGCTGATCTACAACAAAGGTCTTTCTATGCGCGAAGATGCATATAAATCCGGAGAAAAGGTTAACTACTCCCAGACATCGGCGATGCTTACGGCATTAAAAAGGAATGATGATTATGCGTTTCTGAAGGAAGTTGATTCCATCGCGTTACAGCAATCCCTTCGGGATTTAGACCGCGGGTATGTAAATTTCTTTCAGAAAAGAGCAAAGTGTCCGACCTACAAGAGCAAGCACCAAAACCGACAGGCATACAGAACGCTTAACCAGAAGGATAATATCCGTATCGTAGGTAAACACATAAAGCTCCCGAAGATCGGACTCCTGAAGATCAGACAGTCTATGGATGTCGGGCATATCAACAACGTAACGGTCGAAAAGACACCGACGGGCAAGTATTTCGTCGTTCTGAACGTGGATTTTACCCCCGTCCGGGTGTCAAACGGCGGCGGACGTATCGGTATTGATGTCGGCATCAAGGAATTTTACACCGACAGTAATGGTGCGGTCGTAGAAAACCCGAAGTATCTGGAATCGTCCCTGCGGAAGCTCGCCAGAGAATCCCGCAGGCTTGCAAGGAAACAGAAGGGTTCTAACAACCGCCGGAAGCAGCGTCTCAAAGTGGCGTGCGTTCACGAACGCATTGCGAACCAACGGAATGATTTTTTACAGAAGCGATCAACGATACTTGTGCGCGAAAACCAAACCGTCTGTATCGAAGATTTGAACGTAAAAGGCATGATAAAAAACCGCAGGCTTGCGAAATCCATCGCGAGCGTCTCGTGGTCGAAGTTCTTCTCGATGCTTGAATACAAAGCAGAATGGTATGGTTCGTCCATAATTAAAGTACCGACGATGTATCCAAGCAGCCAGACGTGTAGCTGTTGCGGATATAAAAACCCGCTTGTGAAAAATCTTGCCATCCGGAAATGGGAATGTCCGGAGTGTCATGCTATTCACGACCGGGACAAAAACGCTGCGGTAAATATCTTAAAGAAGGGGCTTTCTGCCGCCTGAGAATAAAAAACTGTAAGTTGGGGCACAACCGAACAGTATAATCTACGCTTGTGGAGACTATGTAAATCTAAAGCCTTGGGGCAATGTAGCGGTCGTGGAAGCAAGAATCCCATTACTTTAGTGGTGGGAGTGTCAAATCCGGAGGTTTGGAACCTTGATTCAAGATTCGTTATTGGTTTGATAATATGTAGATAGAGAAATAATGTCTTTGATAAATGCAATGCTCTGGCATTGTATTTTTTTTGCCTTCGGGAAACAAAAAACGAAAAACAACAAATAAAAATAATGTAATATAAAATACATTAAAAACGTATTCTTTTCGTTTGCAAAATATTATTTGTTGCAAAATGCAACGAGATAACATATAATAAAAAAAGGAAAATTAAGGAAAAAGGGGTTTTGCGAAAATGGGCGAAAGAATAAGGGTTGCGCTGGCAATCGGGAATGAAGAGGTCGAAAACTGGTTAAAAGATAAAGTGTCGGATTATTGCCAGTTCGTAGGAATCGCAGTCCATAGAGGACAGATTCTAACTATGTTAAATAAAACTATGCCGGACGTGCTTATTTTCGATGTGAGTCTTCCGAGTCAGAGGACAGATCCTTCCTTGGACGAGCTCACAAGCACGATCCGACAGCGGTATTCAGGCTGCCGGATGATTATATTGTGCGACGAACACACGCCGGGGGATGAATTTCTGACTATGCTTATAAGCAAGGGTATATACGACATATCTATGGGACAGACGGTGGATCTTCAGAAGGTGCTTGGGTTTGTGTTTACTCCGAATACCTATCAGAATGTCATGGGACTTCAAGGGCTTCCTTCGGCGTCCGATGAAGCTCTTGGGGTAAGAAAGGAAAAAACTACCTATGTGCAGCCGCCAGAAGAACATGCTGTCTACAATTCGCAATCTTCCGGCGGGTATTACGATCAGTCTCAGTATGAGCAGACAGGTTACGGACAATCGCAATACATCCAGATGTCATATAATCAGGCAGAGTATGAGCAGTCTGTTCCAAGTCCGGAGTTTGAATCCGACATCTCTGATACTTCGGTACTTACAAACGATATGAAATATTCTGGTCCGGCAGGAATTATATTCTCTCCAGTGGAAGAATATCCTCTTGCCACAAGCGGCAGGAAGGAAGTGGCATATACCTCGGATGGATACCGGAAGGACAATGTCCTTTACGGAGCTGCGCCGCAGCAGCGTTTTGGAAAAATCATCGCATTTACTTCTGCCAGAGAGGGCGTTGGATGTACTTCGGCAGCAATCAATTCCGCTATGGCTTTTGCTGCCAATGGGAAAAAGGTACTCCTGCTTGATGCGACCTTCGGCAGAAGCGGGGTATATCAGAGGCTTGGACTTCCGGAGTCTTACGGAAATACGATGGAGGATTGCTTACGGATGTTTGCTGGAGGCCGGGATATCTCCCAGATGCCGCTTGGGAAAAACCATATCCAAAACGGGAATGAACATGGGAAGTATCTCCCCGAGAGCTTGCAGTTCCTGCGTTTTTCGGATGAAGTCGATGCATGTGCGGAATATAACCGCCTTCCATCACTTCTTGACTGTTTTCTTCAGTACTATGATTTCATGGTTGTAGACACATCCTTAAAGGCTATTAAAAGCCCTACGGTACAGACAGTCATGCAGAAGGCGGCAAAGGTGTGTCTTGTGACATTGCAGGATATTTATGAGGTGAACACGGCAAGCCAGATGTTGACGGAATTTGACCGAGTTGTACAGATTTCCGGGAAGCTGTTTGTTGTTATCAATCGCTATCAGGCGAAGGGTGCTCCGAGGGCGGAAATGATTCGCGGAGCATTAGGAGGGCTTGATGTTCTGTGTTTCAAGGACGACGGATATGGGTATATGCGGGCATATTCCGCCGGGAGAGCTTATTATCCATACGCGAAAAGGAAAACGCAGGAGATTTACGAACGCCTGTTAACGATGGTTTAAGGGGAGGAACAAAATGTCTCTTACATATGATTTGAATATCGACATAAAAATACCGGATTTCATAAAGAAGGATTTCCCCAAATCATCCGAAGAAAAGGATGTTCCGGATGTTCCGGCGGAAAAAGAAGTCCCGAAGGAGAAAACGTATAAAAAGAAAAGGAATGAAAAATCGGAGCTTGATCTTCTCATAGACAAAATCATCAAAGAGAAGAAGGAAATATATGAGGTTGTTTCGCCTACGTTAAATCAGTATCGGGAGATTCTTCCTGATAGGCTTATGGAATGGGAGTCCTCTCCGGAACTCTTTGATCGTTACGAGGGGGATTTCGTGGGGTATATGCTCGACTCGGCAGTATCTTATGCTTTTGAAATGGAACAAATACAAAGACAGAAATTTCTTGAGATGGAAGAGGCACAGGACGGAGATAAAAGCATTTCTTTTATTGATTTCCCGGCTTGTGAAGAAAAGCTCCATCTGGTAGAGGGACAGTTTTCAGATGTTGAAAGGGAGCAGATAGCCGAAAAGCTATATGCTCTATCCGTATCAATCTACCTAAAGTATCATTCGTCATCGGATTCCCCGAAACCTTATGACAATGACGATCTGTGGGGGGTTATATATACCGGAATCGCAAAGGCTCTTAATACCTATTCCATTGCGGAAGGAAGGATGAATGTGGCGTTTTCAAGCTGGGCGTATTCCTGTATGAATAACGCGTGCCTTGATCTTTTGCGGATGTATAACAGTAAAAAACGTGGAAACGGCATGATTACAATACCGCTCGACGATCCGCAGTCAAACTCAAAGGACGCAAAGAAAAACGACAAGTACAATGCGGGGAGTATTGCGTCGCTCTCGCAAGAGAATCAGATAGACAATATCTCTGATGATGTTTCCCAAAAAGAGCTTGTGCAGAGGCTCTACGACGGAATGTACAATCTCGGCATTAAAAAATCCGAGATAGACAAGCAGATTTATGTGCTTCAAGCGTATTTCGGACAGTTATTTGGATACCCGATGACGTTTGCAGATATTTCGCGGACGATGGGATCAAGCATTTCTCAGGTGACGACGGCTTTCCGGAAGGGAACAGAGAATTTGAAAAAATCTGCGGAGATTTTGGAGATTTCTCCCGAAGAAGTCCGTGAAGTTTTGTAAATTTACGTTTTACTAAATATAAGCGTTGTTATGCATATAAAAAGGAGGTTTTAGAAAGGTATGAAAAAATATGCAAGAAAAATGATTATGCTTTTAGGAGTGTTTTTAATGATGCTTCCGGTTGTTTGCTCCGGAAGAGTGTCTTACGCTCTTGAAAGACCGCAGGCAGTACAAAACGCGACCGACATCGGAGGCTTAAATGTTTCGATCGGAGAGGATGGAGATTCTTTAAGTGTAGAGGGCATGGATACGGATGATGATACATGGACGACTCTTTTCAAAAAGTACAAAAAGGGTATTCTTGGATTCTTCGGTCTTGCCATGCTTACGTTTATTGCTTTCTTCATTAAGGGGGCGCTTGCCCTTGGCGCAAACGCAACAAACCCGAATGGTCGAAGAGAAGGAATTACGGGTTTGATCTGGACGGGTGTTGGTGCGGCTGTCTGTGGCTCGGTTGTTGTTATTACTGCGTTGTTTTGGAACGCGTTTAAGTAATTTAAGGAAGGGGTGTTAAGCAATGTTTTTCGATGTCTTCATCCCCGTAACACCAAATCCGGGCGACGGTAACGAGGGGAATCATTCGGCAAGCACGGATGCTTCCCAGTATGTGCCCGCCTTAAATGCCGTTCTTTTTAAGTATAAAGGTATCGTTTTAGGGGTTTTTGGCATGGCAACGCTTACTTTGCTGGCTCTGGCAATCTATTTCGCTATTCAGCTTGGGGGCGCTGGAAATAACCCGATGAAACGGCAACAGGCATCTTCGCGATTAGTCTTGTGGGGTATAGCAACAGCGATTATGGGTAGTTTCACTTTGTTCTTCGCGTTAGCCTTCAATTTTTTCAAATAGGAGGGGATAGATTGGCTAGAGTATATTCTATGCCGCCGGATACCAATGAGAAGGAAAAAATATTCGGCGGAGTGTTGACATTATCACAGGCAGGCTGGATCGGCGGAGGTTTTTTTCTCGCTTTGATCCTTGCTCTGCTTTTATTTCAGATTTTTAAATTTTTTGTGATTATAATATGCGCAGTTCCGTTTGTTGCGGGTTGTGTGTTTGCCTTAAAAAAGAAGGGTAATTACACTTATTTCCGGTACTTAATGTTAAAACGGCGGTATGATAACCGTATTAAACACTATATCAATAACGGAATGCACGATAGTCTTGAATTTTCAGCGGGAGGCGAGGACGAATAAAATGTTTGTAAATATTATGCTTGGTCTGGTTGTGGCTTTGGTAGTTGGAATTATAGTCCTCGTTATACTGATGGTCGCTAAACCAGACATTTTTTCTAAGAATAAAAATGCGAACGGCAAAGTAATATCCGCCGAAGATTCAGCTTATCAGGAACCTCAGACAGAAACGGTTGGGGACACAAAAGACTTTATTCCGGTTGTCGAGTTTGATGGGTTTTCTATGGATTTAGGGAATCATAATTACCGGGCGATAGTTGAAGTATCCAGCGTCAATTATGCGCTTATGTCCCAAATGGAGCAGGACATGATCGAAGTAGGGTATCACTCGTTTCTTAATTCCCTTCGGTTTCCTATTGAAATTTACGTGCAAACACGGGAGTTTGATAAGGATTTCATGGTAGACAACCTGAAAAACGAGATAAAAAGGACGAAACGGCGGTTCCCTTCGATAGAAAATTACGCGAAATTATACACAGATCAAATGCAGCAGGTCACAGATTACACCAAAAATTCAAAGGTAAAAAAGAAATTTATTATAATTCCTTATGATAATACAGAATTGTCGGATGTATCAGCGCTTACGAACGCGGAGATTAAGCAGTTCGCGTTGGAGCAGCTTTATAACCGATGTCAGGTTGTTGTCAGAGGAATGGCCGCAATCGGTCTTTCTGCACAGATTCTCAATAAAGCAGGCCTTATGGAGTGCCTGTATTCTTATTACCACCGGATTGCATACAGAATCGGCGGAGATATTGCAGGCGGAGAGTTTACTTCGCTTGTTGTGCAGGCAGAAAACGAGAAATACCGGGATAAAAGGGTTTCTTTCGACGAAATCCTTAATTCCGCAGAAAACAGGATCAAAACGGAGCTTATTACAGCAGACTCCTCGGAACATGAGCTGGCTTTTTACAATTATGTTTACAGTATGCTTGAGTATTTCAAGCAAAATGATAGAAGTGGGTTTATCGGGGATTTAATGGATGAAGATAAAATGAAGGAATCCGGGAATTATGACAGCTATAAGGAATTTGTAGAAAATGATCCGGAGGCAGTTATTTATTCCAATTTTGAGCAGGCTCCTTCGGCAGAAGTTACGCCGCACTATTATTACGGAAAGGAAGAAGGGGGACAGTAGCATATGGGTATATTAGTTGGTTTTGTTTCTTTTATTGTTGTCGCCGTTATTGTTTTCATTATCCTTATTTTGGTAAACCCGGGGATGTTTACGAAGCAGAACTCTCTCAAGGTACAAAAAAACGAACCTAAGAAATCATTTTTGGCACAGGGAAGCCGGGATGAAATGCAGGAGATCGCTCCTTCTTCGATCGTGTATTCTTCGGAGTCGGAGATTAAGGTCGAAAACAATTACCAAAGAGGTTTTGTTGTTAACGGGTATCCGGCGCGTGTAAGTATTAACTGGATGGATGATATATATTCCTACGACGGAGATATGGATGCGGCATTGCATATAGAACCCGCAAACGAACGAAATGCCTTGGATGAACTTACAGCAAAAATCACGGAGTATGAAGCGCAGTATCTCGCAGAGCTTGATAAGGGTTCTATTAAACATATAACAGCCCTGCGGAGCAAGATTGATATATTGATGCAGCAAAGATCAAAGCTGGAGCAAAATTTCGAGAACTTGTTCCACGTCACAACGCTTTGCTCTCTTTACAAGGACGATGTGAAGGAACTAAACAAGGCATCACAGATGTTCCAGTCGAGCTTGTCCGGATCGAGAATGAACGTCATGCCTCTTGATTTAAGACACGACGAGGCATTTAAGTCCTGTTCTCCGTTCGGGCTTTTGTCTATTCCGGATTACCAGAGAAACATGAATACGGGAGCCCTTGGAACCATGTTTCCATTTTACAATGCGGATATCAGCGATAATAAGGGAACCTTCCTCGGCTATGACGATTTCGGAAGACTAATTATCGTCGATTTGTTTAATCGGCGCGCCCTGGGTGGTAATGCAAACTTCAGCCTTATGGGATGCTCCGGATCAGGAAAAACATACCTTACCTCCTTAATTATAATGCGGTCTATTTTGGAGGGTATTAAGCATTGTATTGTTGATCCCGAGAACGAATATGGCCCATGCGTGGACGCTTTTAATGGAATTACTGTCCGGATTGGTCCAAAATTAAAATTCCGCACGAATCCGTTTGATATCGACGAGGAGATCATAACGGATGATTATGGAAACGACACAGGAAAACGGTTTGTAGATATTAAGGGCAAGGTTGCAGAGTTGCTTAACCTCTTTTCGGTTATGATACCGGAGTATATGAAGGACGCAGAAATCAAGTCGGAGATTTCTACCGTCTTGCTTGAAATGTATCGCGATTTTGGGTTTACTGAAGATCCAGAGAGCCTTTATGAAAACAGCGAAAGATTTAATCCGGAAACAGGAGAATACGTGAGAGGTCGGGTATATAAGGTCATGCCTACCATGAGCGATTTTCGCAATCGCCTTTATGCAAGACAGCAGGCAACAGGAAACGCTCGGTTAGAGTCCGTTGTCAATGCGCTGGCTATGTACTGCAAGGGCGGAACCTACGATCTCTTTGATGGACAATCAACCATCAATATGTCTGATTTCGATAAGGTTCCAGTATTCCGGTTCGACGTAAGCGAACTTGAGGAAGATGTTCTTCGTCCGATCGGTATGCACATCGTACTCACATGGGTATGGAACAAGTTTATGAAGAAGGATGTTAAGATTAAGAAGAGAGTTGTTTGTGACGAGGCGTGGATGTTGCTTAATTCCGCAATGGCAGGATCAGATAAGACGGCGCACTTCCTCGAAACAGCGGCAAGAAGAGCGCGAAAGTACAATGGATCCTTGGGAACAGTCTCTCAGCAGTTTAGAGAGTTTGTTGGAAGACCGGAAGGGCTTGCAATTTTATCCAACTCTGCCGTCCGTATTTTTATGCAGCAGGCACCAGAGGATATTCAGGCGGTCGGAGACAGATTTATCCTTTCGGATGGAGAAAAACAGTTCCTGCTTACAGCAGGCAGAGGAAAATTTCTTCTGAAGGCGAACTCAAACAGCATTGTAGGAAACACTTTCGCGTTTCCGTTTGAACACAACATGATTGCGCGAGAGTAAAGGAGGGGAAAGGTTATGTTTCGGTATTTTAAGAGAAAATTATTGCTTTTCATCGCCCTCATAGGCGTTTCTTTCCTCGGATTTTTTACGATAGGGCATACAAAGGCGAGAGAAAATGCGTATGTTGCCTGTCTGATTGATGATGAATCATTCATGTATAAAACGCAGGTGTTATATTCCGGTCTTGAGATAGAGGCAGGGCGATATTCCACCCTCAACAACATGAATGTGTATGTGGAAGATGCGAGCAACCTTATTAACGTATCTGATTACAATTTCGTGGACGCAAAGCCGTTTTCAGATAATTTTACGTCCGTCGGTGGCGCGATTGATAAAAACACGGGGAAAATTACGATCAAAGTAGTTTCTGACGGAAAAACGCTTGACGGAAGGGAGATTTCTTCGGATGACTGGTCTAAGGCGTATAATATTTCTGTTTCTACGGCAGAGGAAGTAACTAACGAAACAGGGGTTTCTTCAGATACGGTAAATGACCTTGTGACCGAAGGAAACGAAAAAAGATCAAACGATTCGAGTACACCGCTTACGTTTCCTAATAACATGAACTATTCTGCGGCAGAATCAGATATAAACCGGGCTTACTCGGTGTCTGAAAATCTCGGGGAAAACTTCCGTAATGCGCTTTTGTTTGTAAACGACGGGAAATCCTTTACATCCGTAGATGCCCTTGTAGATACGGCATATGCCCTTGTTTCTTCCTCCGGTGTGATGACCAACCAGTATGGTACAAAATACCGGATCAGCTATTCGGGAGGAAATTCGGCGTACTCGTATTCCTGCCATATTGTCCGGGTTTCTTCTAAGTATGGAAAAAATGGACTGATGGATGAAGACGACAAAGAAATGGATTTTGTTTATGCAATCAAAAAAGGCTATAAAAACTGTTCCGCGGATGATTATTTTGAAGATGGAACAAAAAATAACCTGAATCCTCAAAAAGCAGCAGACAAGGATACAACCTATGTCACTTGGCAGCATTTATTCCTTGAGGCAGGAATATTATACGCGGAGGGTATTTCTTACTCCAACTGCGCGGACTTATATGAGCTGGAGGATTTTGAAGAGTCGCTTGTTAAGGTGGCAAGAAATTTCCTTTCGGGTATTCAAAACAAACTGCAGTTATATTCAACAGAGGATTGCATTTTGAATAACGCAATAAGGGGTTCTAAATCCTTTGTGTATGGGGTTTATCGTACAGGATATTCCACGAGTATTTTTCAATTTTTCCTTGTTATCCTTGCAATATCATTATCCCTTGTGGTTATGAGCCTTGTGGTAATGATAATGAAGAAACAATGGGCGATCGCGTCTCCAATGACACGTTTTTCGCTTATGCAGGGATTGCGTGATCTGGTGTTTGTGGTCTTAGCCCTTGGATTTTTATGGAAGGGGATGCAGTTTATCTTCCTCTGTAATTATAAATTTGTCGGGCTTGGACGAGCATGGGCGAATGGAAACACGCTTGCTCCAACGGGAGGATATAGCAGCTTATCAGCGATTTTATATACCTTTATCTTTTTTATAATCAAAACCTATGTAAATGTCGTGTATGTCCTGAGAGGTTTACTTGTCCCGGTTTTGATGTTTATTTCTCCACTTGCAGTTTTTGTGTTTTCGTTTGGAGGAGTCGGAAAGAAGGTAACGCTGGTATGGTTAAAGGAATTTTTAGGTAACGTGTTCATCCAGACATTCCATTCTTTGGCTTACGCATTTATGATTTCATGTTCTGGTGGTTTGCGCGGAATTGAGGCATTGGTTGTATATGCAAGTATCATTCCTATTACATCTGTGATCCGTCAAGTCACAGGACTTGGAGGCGACGAGCTTCTACGGAAGGGACGTTCTCTTACAACCTCTATTGGCTCTACAATCGGTGCAGGGGTGCAGGCGGCGGCTTCTATCGAGGGTGCAAATGTGCAGGCTGACGCCATGAAGAAAGCGGCGAACACACAGGCAATCTCAAGTGCTGTCGGCGCAGGAGTCGGAGGAGCGCTTTCCTTTGCTGGCCCGGTTGGTATGGCTGCAGGAGGTTTAGTGAGCGCCGGAGCTAATGCTTTTGGTGGCTACAAGGCTGCGGAAATGGTTGCTAAGGGAACCAAGGAAGCCGCGCAAATATCCGGTGGTGGTGCGATGTTTAATGCTGCAATGGGAGCAGGATTATCCGCGGTTCTTGATTCTGGAGACGGACAGATACAGTCCGGGGTATCCCATGCGGCGGACAGCCAGCGACGGGCTTCTGAGGCGGAAGGAAGAATGTACTTGCAACAGGCAGATGCATTATCTGGAGGGGCAAGACAGATCGAAAACACCGCGGGACGATATGCTTTTTCAAAGCGGTTTACCGAAATGTCGCAAAAAGCCGGAGGCGTGAATAGCGCGGAATCTTCCTCCTACAAACCGGGATTTGACTCCAATCAGAGAAGTTTGATCCACCGTGGCTTCGATCCAGATCCGTCGTTTGGCGGCAGATCAAAAGTGGAAATCAAGAAGGATGGCGGAAAAACTACCGGATACCGGGAGTTTTTTAATAATATAGAGTCATTAAACCAGATCAAAAGTGCGGGGGTATCTCCGCAGGATTGTTACAACAGTATAAAGAGTGCCTATGAAGCAAAGGATAAGTCCGCTCTCAAGGAATTTTCTGTCTCGAATGGTGTGAGCGAGGCAGGTGTTGTCGCAGCAGCTCTTAAATATGCGGATAAAAATTCGGCTGATAAAAAGCCTCTGGCGTTTTTCTCTAACGGTGGTTCGCTTTCTGTCGAAGGAGATACTCTCATAAATGATAAAACCTTTGCTTCCCGTCCATCACCATCATCGGCGGTCGATCGGGCAAGAAGAAACTTTGAGGGTGTGTAATCTCTCATAAATAAAGGATAGTGATAGGATGCAATCAGGTGGATACAATAAACAATCCCAAGAAGACAAGGCTCTTGAGGCGGGAAAACTTGGGATGTCTTCTACAATTAAACATCTGAGCAAGGCAAACAGTGGGTTCGCGAGCGGGTATAGAAAAGCTCTCGGGTTTAGCAAATCCGGATTAAAGGCCTTTTCCGGGCTTATTGGAAAGCTCCCGAAGGGGCTTTCCAAGGTCTTTGCCGCATTTAAGACTGTATTTACTGGGGTTCTCCCAAAGGCGCTTATCGTAGGAGGTACAGCGAGTGCGTTGGCTCTTTCGTCCTTTTCGTCCTGCGGATATTACGCAGGAAAGGAAGGGGATGGAAAAACCGGGAGCTACATAGATCACCAAAACATGAGCGATGACGGGGAGATTGTGTATTCCAATGCAAATGCGAACTGCCGGGCGTATTATAAGCTCCTGTCGGAGAGAAAATCCGTCTGGCAGGAATATACGGACGAAGCCGGGAATAAATCCCTAATACTTCCGACGGATGAAAACGCCGTGAGCGATTACTTCAAAAACGACAAGGCCTTTTTTCTTGATCCCGATTTGTTGTTTGCCCTAAACGATGCAGTATTCGGGGAAGATACGGTATATCCGGAGGCGTTTTTAAAGCCTGTCTTATACGACGCGGATACCTACGAGCTTGCATCCCTTACGGATGCTCAGGGGCGGCTCGCCGTTACCTCGGATGTATATGATAAATCCGGAAAAAAGACCGGGAAAAAACAGGCTTCGGTGTCAGATTACGGGCTCTCCTCTGTGCTTACCTATGAGGAAAAGACGGAAACAACGAGAGCGTCAGGAACTTATTACAAGCAGGACTATTTAACAGACAACGGTGTAGTAAAACAGAAGGATATAAATGAATCGTATAATTTTACGGTAAAAACGGAGAAGAGGAATGTCCTTACTCATGCAATCTCCTTTGCGGGCGATGTGTCGTATTCCTATACTCCTACAACCACCTTTACGAAATGCGTCGCCTCCGGAGCAAAATCGACCAACGAAGGGGACGCCGTAGAAAAGTATGAGTATTACAACGGAACAGTATCCCTTGGCAGAGCCGTTCGGGTTATAAAGGGAAGCGACGGAAAAACATACTCCGGGGCGTATCTGGAACAGCACGCCGAGGATTTTTCAACCGCTGGGTTCCCGTTTTCCAAGACGTTTTTACACTTTGATGAGCAGACAGGGGCGGGATATACGGAGGATGCGATTTCTGCGTGGATTGCGGCGCACGAAAATACCTTTTCGGTTGACGGGGAGGACATTACAGTATCTTATACCTACAAGGAGAATTACAAAACAAAGGATGTATCCTTGTGCAAGTACCGGACGTCTGACAGCGGAGAATACGTTGATTTTGTAAATCAGGGGGCTACGACAGTACATAAAAACAGTAATCAGTATTTATATGACTATTTGGAATATTTTTCGTGCTACAAGCCCGTGAATATATCCAGAAGTTATGAATCATTTAAGAAAATGACCTCTCAGGCATCAAACACCAATTCCCTGCTTTCTTCTGGGGGTAGTAAGGATACCTATGGAAGCGGAAAAAACACCATAGAACAGTTATATAACGGCGGGGCAGAGGGGAAAGAGCGGCTTGAAACCATCTGGGATATTCTGGTAACGTTCGGATATTCAGAACTGCAGGCGGCAGCTCTGATGGGAAATATGGCGCAGGAGAGCGGTTATACACCCACGGCTGTAAATTCTTCCTCCGGTGCGTATGGAATATGTCAATGGCTGGGTTCACGCTATACCAACCTTGAAAACTTCGCCGGAGGCTTGGGAAAAGACATATCGGACTTGGAAGCACAGGCGAATTTTGCATGTATGGAGCTTTCCCCGGACAATACTTATGATTACTGCGATTTTCAATGGCTGTCCCAAAGTAATATTGATACCTTCAAGAATAGCACGGACATAAATGAGATAACCGAGGTAATTGCCCGCGGATGGGAACGCTGTGGGGACGGCGAGGCGTATATGTCGAACCGTATTTCTAATGCAAATTCCGCCTACGAGCTTTTCTCCGGAAGAACCCCGGAGCATGAGGCAATGGATATTTCTCCTTCTGGACAAAAAGGCGGAAACTCCGGGCTTATTGTTACAGATACATCGGGGGTTACGAGGAATATGTCAAGGGCGGATAAGGAAGAGTTTAATCGGTTCTATCATGCCGTTGATAACGTGTATGACGGGAATTATACTCTTGAGTTTACTGCGTCCCCAAAGGGACATTCCGAGGTCAATAAAATATTGCTTTTGGCAAATTCTTTCATCAACCAAAGCACGTTATCAAGCGAAAGAAACAAGTCTCTGGATGTTTTATGGGACGAGGACTATTTAACTGATCTTGCGGATAAAAAAGAAACGGTGTCTGGGGTTTATGGTGTAGACCACATGGATAACCCAAGGCTTGCGGTAGAAGATATCAGCGGACTTCCGTACTGGACAACCTTAAGCCCGTTCCATCAAGCTGGGTATGGGCTTCCGAACTGTACTACATGGGCGTGGGGAAGAAGATATGAAATAGAAGGACAACGGCCGCATTTGTCGACGGGTGATGCACACAGCTTTTGGGATCAGAATACTTACTATGAATCCGGTCAAGTGCCGAAGGCAGGCGCAGTTATGGTCTGGAGCAAGGGCGGTGGTGCCGGGCATGTGGCGATCGTAGAGCAGGTCAACGCGGATGGCACGATCACGATATCTCAGAGTGGATGGAAGACCGAAGCGTGGAATCCATACATTGTCGTGACAAAATCTGTGGCGGAAGCGGAGTATTATGCTGGACCACCGTATAAATTTTTGGGATATATTTATTTAACGCCGCGGAATCAATAATAAATTACGTCTTACTTAGTATAAGTAAGCATAACAGGAGGATGCTTATGCAAAAAAGTCTGTCAAAAACAGAGCTTTCCAAGAGTTTGATTAAAATTCGGAAAACAAATAACCTTACACAACAGGGAATGGCACAGCAGCTTGGAATAACAAGGTTTATGGTAGCAGCTTACGAAAACGGGCTTAGGAACCCGTCGTTAGACACTCTTGTTATGATCTCTGACGTGTTCCATGTGTCTGTTGATGATCTATTAAAAGGAATGTAAAGGAGTGAGAGGATGAAAAGATTTATTTTAGGCGCGGTAATATTTCTCGTGGCCTTCTTATGCACAGGTAAAGTAAGTATGGCAAAGGAAAATGCCGTGGTAGATTTAGGACCTCCGGTCACGACAACCGAGGAAGGGACGGAATACTCCGGTGATCTGGCTGATACCTCAGAATCAGATATTACGAAGGGGTTACTTCCCGATGTTGACACCGATTCGTTTTTTCAGCGGTTATATAAGAAAATACGGTCGATGTTAACCGGAACGCAGATGATCGTGGCGATTGTTTTGATTGCACTTTTCTGTATTGAAACGGTACTGGTTATAGTTGCTGCCATCGGAAACAAACAAAAGGTTCCGTGGTTCTTGGTTGCGATGGGACTTACAGCCCTGATGTTTGTCTGTAACTTGTATGCGGTTCAGATCACTTCCGCATTTGCTTCGTGGTTTATGAGCTAATAAAAAGGGGCGGTTCGACCGTCCCCCTTTTTTGATTTTGCTTTATCATCCCTCATGCGTGAAGAATATTGAGGAAATAAGGGAAAAATCAACCCTGAAAACGCGGAATCTATGGCGTAGATCGTTTGACATACAGAGATAAAAATGGTAGAATAACAATATAAAACGAAAGGAGATTATTTATGCTGCACAAAGATCCGTTGCAATATAATCAAACCCTCGGGAAACCAAAAACAGACGGAAAACTGATCGCGATTATCGTGCTTGGTATCCTGTGCGTAACAGAGCTTGGGGGTATTATGGTGTTACTTAGAAAAAATAAAACTCCGGAAATAACCACGACAGAGGTTGTTACCGAAGCTGTTACGGAAACGGTAACGGATGCAACAACCAATGAGATTCCTGTTACCGAAGAGATAACAGAGGCGGTTACGGAGGTTTCAACCGAAGAGGTTACTGAGGCAGTACCGGAGGATTTTACGACAAAGGAATATTACCCGCTGTTTACGGCATACACAGAGAAGTATAATGCGAAGCAGTTATCGGAGGCAATAAATAACGCATATCTGCTGGAGCTTCGGGAAGTTATTCTTAATCAGACACTTCAGGGAGTAAATGCGGCGGATGAGCCGGGGTATTGGGATGTTCTTACGTCCCAGTACGGAGGAGATTTTACAACCTCGCTTACGCTGACTTCGGAAACTGTTCTTGGGGATGACGTAAAAAGTTCTCTTGCGGAGCAGTTATCCGCATATGGGTTTGCCGGAGCAATCGAGCAGGCGGTGTCAGTATCCGCAACGCAGACGGTTACGCTTACGGGGCAGGATGCTCCATGTGCGCAGTATAACAACAAATATGTTGTAATAAAGACGGAAGGAGCGTGGTGGATCGTTGGGAAACAAGCAGAATAAATGGAAAGTTGGAACATGCCGGGTTTGTAATCAGAAAAAGGTGCCTTTAGTTCCGGTCGATAATATCAATCCGGGCGCGCCATCGAAAATATGTGTATCCTGCGTAGATAAAATGTTCGATACTGTTTATAATAGCCGCAACAAAAATGAGGCGGAGTTATACCGGAATAGCGCGGTTTGGAACATTGGAAAATGTAAGCGGTGCAAATCAAAAAAGGTTCGTTTAGTCCTGGGATTAGGAATTGATCTCTGTGTGACGTGCGCGAATGAACTAGGGTACGAGCTTGCTCTTAATGAGTGGGGTGAAAGAGGTTTAGATCGGTGTATCCTGTGTGGGGCAAATCATGCTTGTTCTAAATCGTTCGGAAGGGTTTGCGCGTCCTGCGCGACAAGGCTCTATAAAGTGGCTCAAGCAGAACAACACGACCGGTTTCGCGAACCGAAAGAGGTTTCGTATGAAATAAAGGACTTGGCGATAGAGACTAGAGAGAAATTAGTGCGTATGGTGAACGAAAAATATCCTCTTTCGCCACATAATTTAGACCAGATAGAAGACGAATTTGTTTACCAACTTAAAACCCGAGGGAAAAATTAAAGGAGAGTGAGATAAAGGAGAGTGAGAAATATTAAAATTTTAGGGAGAGAAATAAGCGAGGTTAAATATGAGGATAACCTGTCTATGACCTCGCTTGGAATCGAATTTATGGAGTACGGCTCTAAGCGGGATGCGGAGTTTTTCCGGCTTGCGAGCAAACATATTATGTGTCTGATGGCAGCTTATTATCTATCGTTGGTGCCTTTTTTGAAGGTATTTACAAGCCTTACAAGACAACTTCGGAGTTTTGTGTTCTTCGGGATTCCGGTTTGCGCGGTGGCGATTGCGATTGTTGTATGCCGCATAGCTGCGAACCACAGGTTTGAGAAAACCGTGCGGGAGAACATTTTCGCTGATGTGGAGAAGAAGGGACAGCTTACGATGATCGCCCTTCGGGATTTCTGTCTGTATAATCCGACGTGCTTCCTCACAGTAGAGAAACATATGGTATCTGTACGAAACCTGAAGACCAAAAAGAATATGGACTTTGAAGTAGAAACACAGGTTGAAGAAGACGAAACTCTTTCAGGCAAAATGCGGGTTGTGTTCTGCGATTCCTGCGTAAAATTCTTCCTTCCGGCTAAATAGGAAGGAATATAGCACGCCCGATAGAAAAAAGAAAACAAAAGACTATACCGGGAGAACCCCGGTGATATATTAAGGAGGGTATTTGATGAACAAGGTAATTTTGATGGGACGGTTAACAAGAGATCCGGAAGTTAGGTATTCGCAGGCGGCAGAACCTTTAGCAATCGCTAGATACACCCTGGCGGTAGACCGCCGCTTCCAGAGAAGGGAAAATTCCGGAAATGAACAGACCGCAGATTTTATTTCTTGTGTTGCATTTGGCAAACAGGGGGAATTTGCGGAGAAATATCTGAAGCAGGGCATGAAGGTCGCAATAACGGGTAGAATCCAGACGGGAAGCTACACAAACCGGGATGGAAATAAGGTGTACACGACGGACGTGGTAGTGGAAGAACATGAGTTTTGCGAAAGCAAGATGTCTTCTTCAGGTCAGGGGAGACCTGCTCCGGCAGATGCAAATGCCGAAGGCTTCATGAATATACCGGATAATATTTCAACAAACGATCTTCCATTTAAGTAGATGTTATTTATACCCCTCTTTCTTCGAGGGGTATTTTTTTCGTTTTGTTCAAAATCGACGGAAAAGTTTTTCGCGGGGAAACTTTGCTGTTTATTTTTCTTTCGTCTCTTGTTCTTGCATGGTTTCTTCCTTTTGTTTCGTTTGACATATAATTGCAAATATACTATAATAAAAATAAAGAATATATAATATTTTAGATTGGAGGGAGCGTATGGAGATAATCAGATTTCGCTATAATAAGGCGGGAATCAAAAAAGAAATAGAAGAAATCCAATTACGTCAAGAATACTTAAAAATTTGTTTGGAATTTTTACAGGTTGACGGTTTTAATGTGTTTGTCGAATGTGGGATATGTGTAGACAAGAAAAAAGATGTCGAATCAGAGGATCGGGATTATATTATTTCTGCAATTTTTGACTTTGACAGTATTTCTTACATGGATGTTGACAAAATCGCCCCAGATGCCGAAAACCGGGAGGAGATAGAGAAAGCATTAGAGGATATTCAGTTGTATTTGGCTGGATGTAGAAGACTCTCCCGTAAAAGAAAGGCCCCGAAGAGTATGTGGGAGCATCCGTGCCTTGTAAGTTTATCTGTTTTGACGGTGAAACAAAGGATGTCTCAAATTCAGAAGGAGTATGATTCGCTTGAAAATGATCTTAGACGATATAAACAGCTTCTTGCGATTGTAATGCGTTTCGATCAACTTAAATCTTCTTTAGATGGTAACAAGGTAAAAGGGGATGTATTTACGATGGAGACTTATAATGACGTAAGAATGTTCTCAAAACTGCTTATAAGGAGGACGGAAAATACGAGTTATGTAGGAATGAAGCCGGAGGATATTCCTGTCGATAGGAATAAGCGATTTCCGCAGAAGGTTGTTTTACTTCCTTTTGAAAATGACGTCGATAAGGATCGGTATAGCGGAATTTTTCCCTATAAAAAAGTAAAAAGACTTAGAAACGAGAGCTATCTGTCGGTTGCTCTTATTGGAGAGTAAATAACAGGAGGAAGAGATTATGACTCCATTTTTATTAAGATTCATAAAAACAGTAATTTTCCTCCTGTGTTTATGGGGATTACTGTTTCTGAACTGGTGGTCAGGGAAGAATAATAAGAAGGTTTTGCGTGGATTATCGACTGTACTTGCGATATTTTTCATTGTTTTTGTTATATGGAGCAAGTTCGGGCTATAAAATTAGTTTGGAAAGGGAGTGACTGTATGGGTGCAGAGGTAATGCAGAATGAACAGCCGCTTAAGTATAAAAGAAGTAAACCATTTGAATATTATTATAAATACGCCGTAGATTATTACAAAGAACATGGAGACCTTAATGTTCCACAAAAATATTCTGTGGATGGAGTGAACCTTGGATTGTGGGTTTCTTATCAGAGAAGACACCAAGATAAGTGTTCCTCGGAACACAAAGAAATGTTGGATAAAATCGGGATGATTTGGGATACAGGTAAGCATCGGAGCTGGGCCTACGGATACAAGTTTTTTAAGGAGTATGTAAAAAACCATAATCCGAGAGTCCAGCAGGATGTTATGTACAAGGGATTTGCCCTTGGGAAATGGTGTGTTCTTCAGCGTTCCCGAAAGACTGAGGGGCGGATGCCGGATGACCAGATCGCTATGCTGGATGAACTGGGGTTTGTGTGGGACCCGCGCGGTGAACGTCTAGTCAGCGAACGTGTTGCCCTATTCCGGGACTATTACATGGAAAAGGGTCATTTGCTTCCGCTTATTTCTGAAATGTATAAGGGGAAAGAAATCGGAATGTACGTGGTTCGCTATCGGGATTTATACCGAAGGGGGAAGCTTACTTCAGACCAGATTAAAGCACTTGAAAGCGTGGGTATGCAATGGAACGGCAGGGAGTCATACTGGATGCACAACTACGAGCTGTGCAAGGAATGTCTCGAAACCGAGCCTAAAATTATGGCTGCAACTGTTTATGACGGATGGAGAATCGGTCAATGGCTGACTAGACAGAAGATCGAGTTAAATAACGGCACATTACCAGAAAATAGGAAGCCGCTTGTAGAAGAGCTGCTTTCCTCTGGATCCCTGACCTCCAAATGGGAGATTGGATACAACGTGGCAAAGAAGTATTATGATGAACACGGAAATCTTGATGTAGAAAGAGCGGTTTATGATAATTTTGAGTTGAAAAAGTGGCTGAATACACAGCGGTACAAAAATTCCGCGGGAACACTTGCGGAAAAATACAAGATAAAGCTGGATGAGCTTGGAATGAATTGGGAAAGGAGGCGGAAACAATGATCCTTACGAATAGTGATAAAAAAAGAATAGTTGTTTGCTTGATAATCTATGCGGGAGCATTTATTTCTTCTATATTATTCCGGATGCTTAGTCACAGTCTTTGTGTCGGAATCCTCATCTTTACCGGGGCGGTTTTTGTGAAGGCGATAGTGGATTCCTTAAACCCGAAGTTGGCGCCCGTGTTTCCGGTGCCTCTGGGGATTTTCTGCGGGAGCTGCATCGCGGTATTTATTGTGTTATTTGCTATGTTGCTAAAATAAAGGGGAATTTGCAATTATGGATTTATTTGAGAACAAAGAGTTTCTGGCTGCGCTCGACGAGTTATCGAAAGTCAGCGATGTGTTCGTGGATCACGAAAATAAAAAAGTCCGGGTAGACTGCAGGATGAACCATGTGCCTTTAACGGAAGAAAGACTCCGTGAGGATGTGGAATATATCTTAGGGAGAAATAAACTCCACGGCTTTCCTTCAAAAGAAATCCGCTATGAAACCAACGATGGCGGAGCGGTGGCAGTATGGAGTGAAAAGGATGGGTATATCCCGGAAAATATCGCAAGAGTGGTCGCGGAAGATCATGAATAGTAAAAAATTAAAAATATTTTGAAAAATTACGGGCAATTTGCCCGTTTTTTTTGTTCCTTCGCGTCTTACTATTTTTGTAACCATAAATGGTAGACAGGGGAATCCCCTGTCGGGTAGAAAAATTATTAAGGAGGAATTATTATGGTTAAGATTATTGGCGTGGGCAGATTAACAAGAGATCCAGAGGTTTCTTATAACAAGAAAGGTAATGGCGATCAGTTAGCCGTTGCCAGATTCACGCTCGCTGTGAAGCGGCCATATGTGAAGGAGGGTCAGCAGGATACTGATTTCCTTCCATGCGTGGTTTTCGGCAAGCCGGCTGAAACTGCAGAGAAGCATCTGTCGAAAGGTGCTAAGGTTGCCTTTGAGGGGCGCCCTCAGTCCTCAACGTATAAGGATAAGGATGGAAAGGATCAGTTTTCGATTTCGTTTTTGATCGAAAACTGGGAGTTTGATGAGTCGAAGGCGGAAGCCGAAGCTCGAAAGAAGAACTCCCAGCAGGGCAATGGCAACCCACAGGGAAACCAGTACCAGCAGGGCAATGGCAACCCACAGGGAAACCAGTACCAGCAGGGCAATGGCAACCCACAGGGAAACCAGTA